>Tibetan_p1__coassemble_601_pt1 | contig 17884 bp, 11 predicted proteins | sample Tibetan_p1__metabat2_high_PE_033 | metagenome-assembled genome bin Tibetan_p1
AAACCGGAAAATTCAACCTTGAACTTCTTACTCACAAATATCTTACATTGCATATGACATTCGAGACTCCGGAAGGAGATGTACTCGAATCTAAATTCTATGGTCCTTGCTCACTATTCCCTGAAGACAAAACTCTGGACTGGGACTATGTAATGACAAGTAATGTAGAAGCGGCACAGCTGCTCATAGACGAGAGTGACAATACTGCACAGTATCACCTCGCTATGTCTACTGTACCTTACGATGTAGACCAGGCAGGAAATATTCTTATGAAAGATGCCGGATTTGTATTCATCGGAAGGATAATATCAGAAGCGACTGCCGATGGAGACAAGGTATTCCCTACCGGTACATTCAAGTGCTCCAACTACAAGACAGCCGGCACATACGATGCATCAAACACAGGTGTACTTTACTATAAGGAAGCAGGCGACCAGAATCCGAAACCGACCCTTCTGACAAATGATATTACAATCAGTAAGAAAGAGGTAGAGAACGGATTCACTGTTTACACTGTCGAGGCTTCTTTTGTTGACGGAGAGGGCATCACTCGCAAACTTGGCTACGTCGGTCCTATTACCATACTATCCGGTGTCGCACAGCTTCCTGTACTTGATCACGATGTTACTGATTTCAAAGGATACAGTGCACAGGGCGTATATTATGGTAATATGCTGAATACTAACTCAGGACTTATCGTCATCAATATTCTTGACGAGACCTACGACAAGGCAGTAGAGGGAGAAGTAAGCAATGGTTATGCAGCATCCCTTGGCGTATTCGGACAGATGTTCAATGGAGATAAGGCTCCAGAACTGACCCCTGGCAAATATGTCGTACAGAGATCCCCTATGGGAGAAGAAGGCACCGCCCTCGTTGGTATGCCATTGAGTATGATGGGAATGGTACTTCCATTCGGTACATATATGAACCAGGATACAGGTGGAATGGGACACTTCGGTTGGGCTGACCAGGGTTACATCGAAATCAAGGAAGCGTCAATCAAAGGTACTTTCGAAATAACCTTCGACTTCATCACAGATAAAGGCAAGCATATGGCAGGTAAATACAACGGCACTGTCGATATCAAGGATGAGTCAGACGACCAAATAAAGGACGACGGAACTTCTACCCTCAATGGAGACTATGAGATGGTTCTGCAGCATATCCCTGTTGCAAGACTTTATCCTCGAGGCGAACTGGAAGTAATCGAAGACGCTGAGCGCTGCTCATATCAGAGAATAGACATTGGTTCACGTAGTGGTTGGGATACTGAAGCTGTCCTCAAGGAAAACGGAGATATTTTCTCTGCCGGTCTAATCACAAGACTAAACGAAGATGGAAAACTTGCTCCTGGACGCTATAAGATTGTTGTCGAAAACTGGCCTTACTACCACAAACCTGGCTGGGCTATGAAGGGAGGATGGTCAGAAGTTAACCTTGGAGACTTCGACTTTACCAGTTGGATGAGTTTCAAGACCGGTGAAGGCTACGACAAATACCTATATCTGGACGGACACGCCTTGATAAAGGAGGGAGAAATCATAGTTGAGAGAAACGACAAAGATGAAGAAGGCGTATTCACAATCAAACTTGACGGCTACTGCGTAAGGAAGTACAATGTAACCGGAACTTGGAAAGGCAAGATAATCAATGCCGTTACAGGTGATCCAGTCAAGGCAGCAAAACCTTTCGAGCAGACGGAAGAAGTCAAAGTAAGGAGATTTAACTACTATACTCCTGAAATGATGGAAGATGCCGGTGCTGCATACAGAGAGCAACTGCCATTGAGAGGATATTTCTTCGGAACGAACAACTAACTTTTAAAACACCAATATTATGAAGTTCAGAAACAACTTAAAAGCAGGTTCCATTTTGGCTGCTTGTGCAATCGCGGCATCAATCGCCGGATGCGAAAAGCCCAATGGAGGAACACCAGGTCCCAATGGCCCTGATGTAGGTCTGAATAATCAGATAATGCTTGATGAGAATACAGTTGACATTAAAACTGCCATTTATTCTCAGGAAAATGAGATCTGGACATTTTGGTTATCTCCTCACGAGGACTTGTTCCTCGTGGAGGAGATAGAGAAAACGGATGACTATCTCAAGGTCGTAGCAAAAAATCCGCAAGGTACGGTAGATGTTGCCAAAAATCTCATCAGTCTTGAATACAAAGATGTGAAAGTTACCGGCAAGACAGCGGTAGATTTCACAAAGGTGGAATTGCAGGCTCATCCGATTATATCAGGCGACAAGATTGTCCTGAATTTCTACACTTACGTGGAGAACAAAACAGGACAGAAACTTATAGCCAGATACAATGGTTCTATCGCACCGGGAATCGGTGAGGTATCGGAAAACACCTGGCAGATTGACGGAAAAGCTCCTGTCAGAATCCAGAGTGCTGTAAAATGGACAAAGATGCACGAGTTTACAGAGTACTTCCTCTTTGCAGAAGAGGGGAAAACAGAGCCGGCATCAGAGTCTGAAAGCGGGAAATATATAAAGATTTCCGTTGCTTCCGACCTTAAGGACGAGACTATTGACCTCGCAACTGCAGATAGAGAGAAACTCCGCATCACTTGTGATGGAATGGATGTAATGAACGGTGCTGAAGGTACGCTCAAGATAGCCGGAGATAACAACAAGGTAAATCTTGATCTAAATTCAAAGTTCGACAACAACGGAACTCCTTGCATTCTGAGAGCCAATACTTCCATTATCCCAAGCATCGGATATTACGCTGACGGAAAACTCAACATCAAACATACGACAACATTCGAAAATGAGATTGACCTCAAAAAGGTTTATCACAATGCTTCGAACAAAATCGGTTATGAAATTGCATTCGGTCTCAAGGCCGATACAAAAGAAATGACCGACTTGATGGATCCGGATGCACGCTATGCAGTCAGTATGATTATCAGTAATGAGGATGTCAAAAACGGCAAGACAAATATGCTCAACGCCGCTAACAAAAGACTACTCACCCTGAAAGTATTCGACTACAAAGAGTTCGTGACTTATGATTTCGCAACTACAGAAGTTGCCGGAGACTGGCACGGCGGTGAAGCAGAAGTAACCGTACAGACCGTAGGCAAAGACAAACTTTACATCTACCTTGATGCTACATTCGGATGGTCAAAGGACACTCCTGACAGCAAGAAGGGACTTCCTTTCGTGAAACTGGAATGGTTCGGACAGGTTACAGACATTATGAAATGGAAAGACCTGACTCCTTCAAGACCGGCTCTTGACTGCTTCATTGCCAAGGCTAAGCCTGGAACTGATTTCGAAAGCAGCCAGTTGTACAAGGAAATTACCGGTTTTTCAGTAGTCAAGAATGACAACGCAAGTGTACAAGGTGCTAAAATGGCTACATATGACTTCACATTCACAATGGCTGATGAGTCGCAAATAGTCTTGAACTACAAGCAAAGTGACGTGAATCAGGGAGCTATTGAAATACCGTCAAGAGCAGATGAAAGTTGGTCTCCGAATGCCGAGACTTTCCTCTTCAAGCTTGAATTCAAAGATAACTGGACATATTGGGGTTCGTGGAATTTTATGAACTCGGGACAGATTACCAACACTTGGTGCGGAACAGGCGGACCGAAAGAGGGAACCATCGATATCAATAATAGTGGTGATACCTGGAAAATCCTAATCGACTTCAAGAACTCATATACAAAATGGGGAATGGATAGCGGTGACGGTGAAATGGTTAAACTCCAATTTGAAGGAAAAGCATCGAACAATTAGTACTAACAATAACTTTAAATTTTAATGGCAATCAATCGAATTTTGGCAATTATGGTTATGATTCTGGGCTTGACAACTGGTTTGTCGGCCCAGAACATAAACATTACCGGTAAGGTTACAGATAGCTCAAAGCAGCCTGTCATAGGAGCCTTTGTTATGGTTGAAGGTTCCTCCACAGGAACAATGACAGAAGCAGACGGTTCATATGCTCTGAGTGCACCTGCCGATGCCACCATCAATGTATCCATAATAGGATACGAAACACAAAGCCAGCCTGTAAACGGCAGGGCTGTAATAAATTTCGTTCTAACCGAAGAATCTATCAGTCTTGATGACGTAATCGTAGTCGCATTCGGTACAGCAACTAAGGAATCATTTACCGGTTCCGCAAAAGTTGTAAAGACAGATGACATTCTCAAATCACAGACCTCCAATGTAGCAAATGCACTTGTTGGAAAGGTTGCCGGTGTGCAGATGTCATCATCATCAGGACAGCCTGGAAAAAGCCCGGAAATCAGAATCAGAGGTATCAGTTCACTTAATGCAGGCAACAGCCCTCTCTGGATTGTAGACGGTATGCCTTATGGTGGAGACCTTAGCAACCTCAACCCGGCGGACATCGAATCAATGACAGTCCTAAAGGATGCTGCTTCGAATGCCCTCTACGGAGCACGAGGTGCCAATGGTGTGATTATGGTGACCACCAAGAGATCACGTTCACAGGACGCTGTCATCAACGTTGACGCAAAGGTCGGTGTGAATATGCGAGCAGGAAGAGACTATGAATATATTACAGATCCGGCAATGTATTATGAAACACATTATGCGGCTCTGAAAAACTACTACCTAGGCTCCGGTTTGAGCCAAATAGATGCACACAATAAAGCTGCCGGTGTCATCACAGGTCCAGCTTCTGAAGGTGGTCTCGGATATCAGGTATATACTGTCCCTGCAGGTCAGGAATTCATCGGTGCAAACGGCAAACTCAACCCGTACGCTACTCTCGGACGTAGAGCTGTATACCAGGGAGAGGAATTCTGGATTCAGCCAGATAACTGGGTTGACGCTGCATACCGCAACTCCCTCAGACAGGAATACAACGCAAGTGTAGCAAAATCCTCAAATGACTACAATATCTATTTCTCTTTCGGTTACCTCAACAACGAAGGTATCGCACACAACTCCGATATGGAGAGATATACTGCAAGAGTTCGTGCAGATGTAAATGCAACCAAATGGATGAAAATCGGTGTAAACGCTACTTATGCGCACTTTACATACAATTCCATCGATGACAGCGGAGCAGACAATGCTTCAAACAACGTATTTGCATATACGTCTACTATGGGACCTATCTATCCGCTCTACATCAGGAATGCAGATGGAAGTTTCAAGTACAATAAAGACGGAATACAACTCTATGACTATGGTACAGGTACGAATGCTGGTCAGGAGAGATCTCTCTTCCCTAATGGCAACGCTTTGTCAGACTCACGCCTGAACACACAGCAGTCCGAGGGTAACGCATTCAATGGAACTGGTTTCATTGACATCAAATTCCTCAAAGACTTCACTTTCACATTCAATGCCGGTGTCACTCTCGACGAGACTCGCGGAACTCAGGTATACAACCCTTGGTTCGGACAGTTCGCAAGTGAAAAAGGTCTTGTTTCAAAAAGTCACTCACGTTCTCTTGAGTTCAATACACAGCAGATCTTGAACTGGAACAGGCACTTCGGCAAACACAATGTAAGTGCAATGATCGGACACGAGTACTACAATTCGAAGAGTTATCAGCTTATGGGAGCAAAGAACAATATGTTCAGCCAGGCAAATAACGAGCTTGCAGGTGCAATTACCGACAAGATGCAGGCAAATTCGATACGTGGAGAGTACAATAACGAGGGTTACTTCGCAAGAGTAATGTATGACTACAGCAGCAGATACTTCTTCTCTGCATCATATCGTAGAGATGCATCATCACGCTTCCACCCTAAACACCGTTGGGGTAACTTCTGGTCTGTCGGAGGTGCCTGGAACATTTCTGACGAGCAGTGGATGCAAGGCTCAAAAGGATGGCTTGACAACCTTAAATTCAAGGCTTCTATCGGTTCACAGGGTAATGACAACATCGGTGACTTCCGTTATATAGACAACTATACGATAGAAAATGCAAACGGAGAAATCTCAACAGTATTTGCTTCAAAGGGTTCTGAGAATATCACTTGGGAGACAAATACCAACTTCAATACCGGTTTTGAGTTCGGATTCCTCAAGCACAGGATTTCCGGAGGTATAGAGTATTTCTACAGAGCTACTACTGATATGCTTTTGTCGTTCCCGGTAGCACCTTCAATGGGATATTCTTCCTACTATGCAAACGTTGGTGATATGGGTAACTCGGGTTTCGAGCTTGAACTCAACTTCAACCCTGTAAGGACTGACAATGTGAACTGGAACATCAACGTGAATATGACTCACGTACGTAACCGCATCACAATGCTCCCTGCAGAAAGACGTACAAAGAACGTCGAAGGATATGAAGGTTATGTCAGCGGTACAACATTCTACGGTGAAGGACTTCCAATGTATACATTCTATATGAAACAATATGCAGGAGTATCAGAGGAAGGTCTTTCAACTTGGTGGAAAGATGTTGTTGACCAAAACGGACAGCCTACAGGAGAAAGAGTACGTACAACAGAGTACACAGAGGCTTCTGATTATCTCTGCGGTGACCCTCACCCAGACCTCTACGGAGGATTCGGAACAAATATTGACTTCTTCGGATTCGACTTCGGTATCGACTTCACCTACCAAATCGGCGGTAAGGCCTACGATTCAGGTTATGCTGCAGCGATGTACTCTCCAGCAAACAAGAGTACTGGTATGAACTGGCACAAGGATATCCTAAAAGCTTGGACTCCTGACAACCAGAATTCCGATATTCCAAGATTCCGCTATGAAGACAAAAACCAGAATGCGATGTCAGACAGGTTCCTTACTGATGCAAGCTACCTTGGCATACAGAACATCAACTTCGGTTATACTCTTCCTCAAAGAGTCAGCAAGAAGTTCTATGTCAACAGATTGCGCATATATCTCGTTTGCGAGAACGTATGGTACTGGTCACACAGAATCGGATTCGACCCACGTTATTCACAGACCGGAAGCACTACAGCAGCAGGATATTCACCTGTAAGAACAATATCCGGTGGTCTTAACATAACATTTTAATAAAACTCGATCTTGAAAATGAAAAAAATCAAAAACATACTCATTGCCTTTGCGGCGACTGCCACATTGGCCGGATGTATCAAGGAGGTTAACCCAATGGATCGGGTTCTCGGAAATCAGGTCAGCGTGGAAACCCTAATCAAAGGTATACCTGCAGCTATGGTAAAACCGGCATCTACCGGATATGGTCAGCCTTGGGATTTCGCCCTGCCTGCAGTACATCTTGCATTGGAATCAATGACCGGTGATATGATCATCACAGGAAACATCGGATACGACTGGTTCCAACAGTGGGGTACAAATGATGCACTGGGACCTAACTATGCAATTGGGGCTATCTTCTGGGTAAACTACTACACCTGGATAAAGACAGCAAACAATATCATTAGTATTCTTGAGAATAAAGAAGGAGGACTGGATTCTGCAGACAAAACTTACCTTGGTCTCGCATACGCATACCGTTCAATGTTCTACTTCGACCTCACAAGAATGTACGAGTTCAAAAAGAATAATTACACCGAAGGTGACAATGTCCTTGGACTTGCTGTTCCTCTCGTACTTCCTGAGACTACTGAGGAAAATGCCAAGAACAATCCGAGAATATCTGTTGACCAAATGTATGATGAAATCATATTCCCAGGATATGAAAAAGCATTGCAGCTTCTTTCCGGACAAGGAAAGGCAGACAAGTACACAATCAATACTGCTGTAGTTCAGGGATTCCTCGCACGTGCATACCTCGAAAGAGGAACTGCATTCAAGGAGGCTGGTAAAGACAATGAATCTACAGAGGCATACACCAAGGCTGCAGAATACGCAAGAATGGCAATTAACTCAAGCGGTTGTACACCTCTTACACAGGATCAATGGGAAGACCCTGTAAATGGTTTCAACAACGCGAACTCCAACAATGCTTGGATGTGGGGACTGGCTATTCCAAGCGAATCAGTAGCAAACCTGCTTTGCTGGACAGCACATATGTCTACTGAAAACGCGTGGTCAGCTTACGGTAACGATACAGGAAGGGGAATCAATATGAACCTTTACAACAGTATCAGCCGCTTCGACTTCCGCAAACACTCTTGGCTTGATCCGGACCGCAGTTTCTATGATTACAAGAGCTGCCGCGAGGACGGAAACCAGTATTTCCGCAACAAACTGAAAGACTATACAAACATCAAATTCCGTCCAGCTCAGGGAGCCTACAAGGATTACACCCTCGGTGGAGCTGCCGACCACGTTATGATGAGGGTGGAAGAGATGTACTTCATCGAAGCTGAGGCCAAAGGTCACCTCAAGATTAACGAAGGTATCTCTCTCCTGAACAACTTTATGAACAACTACAGAATGACAGATGGCGTGACATACGACTGCTCTAAGAAGGCAAACGGCACTGAAGAAGGATTTGTCAACGAACTTATGCTCCAGAAAAGAATCGAATTTTGGGGTGAAGGTATAGTAATGTTCGACTTGAAACGTTTGAATTTGTCAACCAAAAGAGGATATCCAGGAACAAACGCTCCATCATCATACAGACTCAACACAGAAGGACGTGCACCTTACTGGAACTTCTGTATCCCGAGATCTGAAGAGATGAACAACCCTGCTGTTATGCCTCAGAGGAATCCGGACCCATCAGATAAAGTTCCTTTGTGGAAATAATAAGAAGAGTTGAACAGATAAAATAAATGACTATGATAAAATTAAAAGAAATATTCAAGTTGTCGGCTCCGTTCCTCTTGTCCGCAGCTACGGTAATTTCTTGTGTCAATGGTCCGGAGTATGAGAGAGGACCTCTTGAGACAGAAAACAACTATGGGGTATATTTCCCTGAACATACAAATAAATCCAAAATACAACTGAGTCCGGAAGATCAGAAGGATATTACATACACAGTAAAAAGGACAAACACTTCTGACGCTATCACAGTTCCTGTGGAAATCACAGAAAGTGAGAAAGGTATTTTCTATGTCAGTGAACTTAGGTTTGACGAGGGAGAGGATGAGACTGAACTCACCATTGCCTTTCCAAAAGCAAAAACAGATGGTACCGAGTACTCTATATCAGTGGATATCGTAGATCCTCAGTACATCTCTCTTTACAGCAAGAAGAGCACAAGTATCTCTTTCTCTGTTTCGATTGCGAAATGGAAGAAACTGACTCCTGAAGATGGACAGAGTCCGGCAAAATGGCGCGACGACATTCTTTCTTCTATGTACGGAGGATTACCTCACCCATATGGAGAAGCAGAGGTTGAAGTCCAGGAACGTGAAGACAAGAAAGGTCTTTACAGAATCAAGGCTTATACCACAGATATGATGCTTGCCATCTTCGGACAGCCTGTTATGACTGAGGACAAGTTCATAATAGTTGATGCCACCGATCCTGACAAGGTATGGATTCCAAGACAGGATCTGGGACTGACATTGAGCGCAGATGACGGAGCCATAAGAATTGCGTCTTTCGTTGACAAGCAGTTCTCTATAGACGAGTCGCAGAATATGTATGGTAAACTCGACGAAAATGGAGTAATTACATTCCCTATCGGAGGTATATACTGCAACCTGACAAAAGCCCTCGGTGAGAACGAATGGATTCCTGTAAACTCAAACGGAATGCTTAGAATAATGCTTCCAGGAGCCAGACTATATGACTATTCCGCATCACTCAAGAATCTCGGACAGGAAGGCGATGAGATGACATTCGAAATCAAACTTGGAAGAGATGCTGCAAAATTCGTATATAAGGTATACGAAGGAGAACTTGACAAAGGTACTGCTAACCTCTACGCTCAGGAACTTGCTGCTGGCAATGGAGAGGGTGCTGACGGTGAAAGCACTGGTAACGACATCGCTATTTCAGGTCTCAAAACCAACAAATATACATTGGTAGGATATACTTGCAAAGCTGACGGCAAAATGCAAGATTGGAACTACATCAACTTCGGTTTTGTAGGCAAAGGTGACGACAAGACAGTCAGACTTACAATTGGACTGGAAGGTACTAATGAATTTGCAGGTCAGGGAATCAACAAGGACAATTCCGTGAAATTCTACGCTTACGGAGATGAAATCACTGAACTGAGGTACTGGCTTTACAGAGCAGACAGAGTAAGCGAGGAATCGCTGCCGAAACTGTTTGAAAAGAACGCCAAGAAATTCACTGAACAAGAACTCAAACTTATAAATGAGAAGAAATTCAGCGTATTGCTTACAGGTCTAAACGGACAGTGTGACTACAAGCTTATGGTCAAGGCAAGCAACGGTTACTGCGAGGATGTGTTTGAAGCCAGCTATTCAACAGAAGGCAAGTTCAACCCAGTTATGGAAGACTACACATTCTCTGACTTCAAGAAGGTTCACACTTACGAGTACCTTCTCGAAAAAGAATGGAACTTCTACGCAACTGACAATCTTGACGAGAATCCAAGAAGAAAACTTATGCCTACCAAGATTCACTTTAAAAAAGGCGGTACCGGAGAACTGAAACTCTTTGGTCTGAGCGGTCTGGTAATGGATAAGAATGAAAAAGGTAACTCTACAGAAGTCGGAATGACAGTAACATTCAATGTACAGGACGGAAACTTCGGACTCAACTTCGTACAGGATGCGCTTGGAATATGCGAAGCAAAACCAGTCACAATCGGAGTAATGCCTGATGAGCAGCTTGGAATGTCATACAGCGGTGAATCAATGATGATTATCGGAAAAGTTGAAGAGGGTTATATGTACTTTGCACCTAACCCACGATATGCTGCTGCACCGACAAACCTGACTTTCGCAAATATAGTCGTAAGAAAAGGAAGCGAACTGGCACACTGGTTCACCGAGATAATAATCGCGGATTCGAGTGTTGATACAGGACTTTGATTTACAGACTATTTCCTTGAAAAAATAATGAAAAATCAAAAATCAGATGACAGGAATTATTAAAAATACATTTGCACTTTTTGTACTTGCATCGGCAGTGCTGTCTTGTTCTTATGAAAAAGAACAAACAGCATTGCCTGAAGCAGGCGCTGTAAAGTCCAAGATAGCAAACTCCCCTAAATCAGCTGTCGGTGGTATGCTGACTGTACGTTTCACAGATTCTGCTATCGAGAAAATAGAAGGTTTCGCTACCAAATCAGCTGACCAGACTGCGCCGGCTACACGCTCCGGAATAGCAGACGTAGATGAAATACTATCGTCCATTGGAATTTCCTCAATGGAAAGAATCTTTGCACTTAACCCGGCTACAGAAAAGCTCACAAGAGAAATGGGTCTGCACAAGTGGTACAGCATCAGATTCTCTCCAGAGCAGAATGTTCAGGATGCTGCTGAAAGACTTGCAGAGATTGCTTCAATCGAAACAATTCAGTATACAAGGGAAAGAGAACGTGCTTACAGCGGCGAAGCCGTACCTTATACACCAGCTCCTGCTACAAAAGCCATCACTCCTATACCGTTCAATGATCCTGAGGCATTCTGGCAGTGGCACTACATCAACAATGCTGATGAAGCAATCGCCACTACAGCAGTTGAAAGCGCAGACATCAATGTTGCTGATGCTTGGAAACTTACCAAAGGTGATCCGAGAGTGATAGTTGCGGTAATTGATGAAGGTGTGAAATATACACACCCTGATCTTGCCGGCAATATGTGGACAAATCCTAATGAAATCCCAGGCAATGGAATAGATGATGACAACAACGGCTTCATCGACGACATTCACGGCTACAATTTTATGGACTACGGAGACATCACTTGGGCTCTTGCAGGAGACAGTGGTCACGGAACCCACGTAGCAGGAACAGTAGCTGCTGTCAACAACAATGGTGTAGGCGTATGCGGTGTTGCCGGTGGATCCGGAAATAACGACGGAGTAAGGATAATGTCTTGCCAGATTTTCTCAGGAAAGAACAAAGCTACTGACGTAGTGACCTCAAGGGCAATCAAATATGCTGCTGACAATGGAGCTTGCATCCTTCAGTGCTCTTATGGTTTCACAGATCAGAGTATGACATCCGATGCGCTTTACAAAGAAGCATCACCACTTGAAAAAGACGCTCTTGATTATTTCAAGAAGAAGAGCAATCTTCCGGAAGCATTGGAAGGTGGTATCGTGATATATGCAGCAGGAAACGAAAGCTTCAACCAGTCATCATACCCTGGCGCACTGAAAGACAATATCTCAGTAACTTCATTCGGACCTGATTATCTGCCAGCATCATATACCAACTACGGAGCCGGATGTAATATCTCAGCTCCAGGAGGAGAACTTTCCGGACTCAGCGGAAAAGAGAGAGCTGGTATCCTGTCAACAATGGTTTCTGAAATCTCCAAAACAGACTACGGATATATGCAGGGAACATCAATGGCTTGTCCTCACGTTTCAGGAGTAGCTGCTCTCGGACTTTCATACGCTTTGAAAATCGGAAAGAAGTTCACAAAAGATGAGTTCAACTCAATGATTCTCACATCTGTGAATGACATTGACCACAATCTTCTTGAAGGTATGAAGGTCATCGGTTCAACTATGATTCCTCTAAAGAAGTATTATAAGGAACTCGGTACCGGCACAATTGACGCTACACAGCTTCTCCTTCAAGTAGAAGGAACACCTTGCGTCAAAGCCAACGTATTGGTAGAGACCAGGGTTGTGCTTACTGAAATATTCGGAAAGTCTGCAGCAAACCTCACTTACAAGAAAGTCACAATGGATACAGACGAAATGGACAAACTCGGAATGAGCAAGATTCCGGAAATCAATGAAAATGGCGAGTTTGTATTCACTTGCAACAAATATGGCATCGGTAAAGTGACTGTTAAAGCAATCGCAGGTGGAATTGTTGTAGGTGGCGACAAAGCTACCGGAGGTCACGAAATCGAGAAGACTTTCTACATCATAGCAAGGGATATGGCCTCAAATGGTGCTTGGTTATAAAATCAAATGCTCTTTAATTAATTGAACATGAAAAGATTATTATACATCACTCTTCTGATTGCAGGAATGCTTTCAGCTATAGGATGTGAAGAAAAACAGAATTTTGGAATTTTACCGGAAAAAATGGCCGGACAATGGGTACTTACGACTGTTGACAGTACTCCAGCCGGTGACAGAATCGTATATGTGGATATTCAAGAGAACGGTAGTTTTAGCCTTTACCAGAAAATCTGGACAAGCAATTACCAGAAATTCACAGGTTCTGTAGAGCTTGTTGGTGCAAGCGGTGTCAGATTCATATACTCCAACGGAGAAGCATCCGAATATAAAACGATGACATTAGAAAATGAAAAAATGACACTCGTAAAGGAATCCGGAGAAACCAACGTATACAACACTACGAAGATACCGCAGGAAGTAATCCAGATTGCAGTACCAGTAACTAAAGCAACAGAGGCACTTCCATTCCTCTAACGGAATCTGCAAAGTGACAATTTGCCGGCACAGTCATCATCAATGACTCCGGCTTCCAGAAGCCCCCTCACAGTAAGCCTGTCGAGGGGGTTGTTTTCTCTATACAATACGATGGCCCTTGCCAAAGCCGCTGTACGTATATAAGGATGTTTCTTTAAGGAGTCCGCAGGCAAAGACCAAAGAGGGTATGGCTTGATATACTCCGGTGACAGCGTAACAAGTTCTTCCAAAGCAGCATATCTCCGGCTGTCAATACCCCGGATATCCATAAGCTGTCTTTTATCTGAAAAACCACCGAGCGCATCCCTATGACGGACAATTGCCGACGCATACCACCCTCCTATACCAGGCAACGACTCGAATAATGCAGAATCTGCAAGATTCAAATCAATCAGTGGTATATCTATATATGGTTCAAGGCGTTTATATATGCTATCAGAAACAACATAAGACTTGGCGAAGTCACTTTTGCGTCTGAAACGTCCCCCTTTGGAGCGATAATTCTGAATTGACTGCGCCTGACGTACGGAAAACCCAAGACGGCATAGTTCCTCGACACTTACGGTATTGGGATCGAAACGGAACGACTCCACCTTCTTCACTGGGGCATTTCTTCTAATTGCCTCGGCAACAGGATGATGTGCGGCATTTTTTCGTACCGTTGTACTCCGGACTTCGCTATTGTTCGCCATCCCTGTCCTGCCCCTACTTTCTGTAACTCGCCTGTTTCCGGAATCTTTGGTATCGCTCCGCTCTATCTCGCCTTGAGGAATTTGGGATAAAACATAAACAGTATCCGGATTATCACGACTTGCGGTAATCATTGTCACGGCCGCCCTGTGCACAAACAAGGCTGTCTGATACCCTATAAACAAAAACATCAAGGCTATTATGCCTGTAAGATAAGATTTTGATGTATTTCCTCTCTCCCCCATAACCAACAAATATTTACATCCTGCATCAGAGCCTAAATAAAGAATAGACTGTACAAGAACGAGTAAAACAATCTGACGATGAGAGCAAATATATATGTGAATCTGATGGAAAATAAAAAATCCGCCAGGAAAGTGACGGATTTTTTTCTGTTTTTATATTTTATTGCAACTTTTAATCATTTTGTACAGTTCCCTTCTCTGCCTGTATAGCGGCATTGAAGCAGTGACGGCACAGTGGCTCATACAAATCGGTTTCGCCGAGAACCACAAGTTGATTGCTCGAAGAAAGTCTGTGCGAATGATTTGCAGGACTTCCGCATTTGACACATATTGCGTGAACTTTCTGAATATCTTCCGCAACAGCCATCAATGCCGGCATAGGTCCGAAAGGTTTGCCCTTAAAATCTGTATCAAGACCTGCAATTATTACACGGACTCCCCTATTTGCCAAAGTCTGCACAACTTCTACAATAGTATCATCGAAGAACTGTGCCTCATCTATTCCTACAACTTCTACATCGCTTGACAGAAGAAGCATACTTGCAGGTGAATCTATTGGTGTGGATGGTATGCTGTGACTGTCGTGGGAAACCACCTCATCATCCGAATAACGGACATCAATACCAGGCTTGTAGATTTCAACTTTTTGTTTTGCGAATTGCGCTCTTTTCAATCTTCTTATAAGTTCCTCTGTTTTACCTGAAAACATAGAGCCGCAGATTACTTCTATGGAACCGGCTTTTTTTGGAATTTCTAAAAACATTTCACTACTTTTGTAAAATATATGACATCAGCAAGTGCGGTAGAAACCGCCTGCATCGGTTTCCCGTTTTTCGGGATACAAATATAGTCAAATATTGCCTTATGGAAAAAAAAGACATAGTTTTTTTAGACGAAATCAAATACGAACTGGAGGAGCTGAAAAACAGAATCCGGGATCTGGAAAGCAAGATTCAAGTGCTGGAGAATAATGAAGAAGATAATGATGAGTTGTATCCGGAAGATATAACCGACACTGCAAACGAAGAGGTTCAACTCAGTGCAAATGAAGAAGTTCCAATCACTGTAACTGAAGAAGACATTGTACCGACTGCCGGTAGCCAAGAAATTATGATTGACGCATTGGCTGAAAGGCAGGCCTGGAGAAAAGATATGCCGGGTTCTCCTGTTGAAGACATTCGAAAAGCAATTTCTATAAATGACCGCATATTATTCATCAACAGTCTGTTCGATGGTAATACAGAACTGTTTCAAGATACAATAACAGCAATCAATACGATGACAAACCTGAATGATGTAATTGAAATGATAGACAAGATGTTCCCCGACTGGGATATGGATTCGGAAACTGTATACAGGTTTATGATGATAGCAAGAAGGAGGGTGAAATAATATGGCTGGTATATTGTATATTGTGCCTACTCCGGTAGGCAATCTGGAAGATATGACATTCAGGGCTATCAAAGTTTTGAAAGAAGCTGACTTGATTCTTGCGGAAGATACGCGGACGAGTTCGGTACTTCTGAAACACTATGAAATATGCGGACGTTTGGAGTCTCATCACAAATTCAACGAACATAAGACAGCCTCAATAATAAAGGAAAGAATATTGTCGGGGCTTAATGTTGCACTTATCAGCGATGCAGGGACCCCAGGTATTTCCGATCCGGGATTTCTGCTCGCCAGAACTTGCATAGAAGAAGGTATCGAAGTGCAGACACTGCCTGGTGCTACAGCATTTGTGCCGGCTCTCGTCTCATCCGGATACCCGTGTGACAAATTCTGCTTTGAAGGTTTTCTGCCGCATAAAAAAGGAAGACAAACGAGGCTGCAAGAACTCGCGGAAGAAACCAGAACTATGATTTTCTACGAGTCTCCATACAGGCTTGTCAAAACACTGGAACAATTCGCCGAGTTTTTCGGAGAAGACAGGATGTGTTCTGTAGCAAGAGAGATTTCCAAGAAATTCGAAGAGCATAAACGCGGAACCGTAAAAGAAGTCGCTGAATGGTTCAGGGAAAACGAACCTAAAGGTGAAATCGTAATAATCGTTTGCGGTGCGCCTGAAAAGAAAAAGGAGAAGAAACACTACCACAAGGCTGACAGAGACGATGACTGATAGCAATCATTATGCAGGATACGGCATATTATTGTTCAAAACAATGTAATGCTGCACTCTTTAAAAGGCATATTCGGTAAATGCTCCTAAAATAGAATGAAAATGGGATGACATTCTGATTGAAGTCATCCCATTTTCATTTACACTAAGGCAAATCCCCTACTTGCGTGTCTGCATTGTATAGAGGTCTGCAAGCGGAATAAGTACCATAATATCGATGAAAGCCAACATCGCTACAGCACCATAAGCTCCGATTGTCAAAGCCATTGCCAAAGCAAACAAGAATGAGAATGAATGTAGCAATACACCGATAACAGCAAGCAATAGCCACAGTTTGAGTGAAGTCATACGCCACAAAACCAAAGCAGCAGTTGCGAAGAATAAAGGAATCATAAACATAAGATTCTCTCCAATGGTAAAAAGAAGGGCTGCGCTCAATACAAGCATAAGAGAGAGTGTTCCATAAAGGGTAGATAGAGCGTAACCTGTCTTTGCATTATCTACTGCACTCGAGCGCATTGAAGTGACTCCGCGCATAGCTTTCGCACGGTATATAACATATACAGTTGTAGAAATTGCAGCGAATAGAACTGTCATTATCACCATATACCAGTTGTCAAAAGCAAGTCCTTGAACTATTCCGAAAGGCTTGAAGGAGGCACCTGCTATGACTGCATAAACCCAAACGGCCAGTTCTCCGACAAGAAGCACACCAAGAGCCGAGAATAGAACTATTCCGGATATTTTCAAAGACCTGCCAAATTTTACACGTCCGCGTACAGCCTCCAAAGCAAAAATAAGCAGGAACAGTACGAAGAGAGCAATATTGACTATATTATATAGTCCCTTACCCATATTAACAAGGCCTATTACCGGTATAGTGAAGTTGACTTTATCCTCATCAGAAACCAATGCACGCGAATCGGAAAAAGTACTATCGGTTACATATCTGTATGCAACAGGAAATATCTGAGAACCATAATGTTGGACTGAATTAGCACTAACATTTGAGAAGTTGTCCAAATCAGTATGATAATGGTTGATATCAGCAACTGTAGAGAAATTCATACCTGGAATAGAATCCTTGACAATTGTAAAATCCGTAAAATTAGGCATAAAGCTATAAACAACGCTTGTCAAAGAATATGTATAAGGATAGCGGGCCTCTGACGCATACAAATCCATAATTCCTGCATTTCCAGGGCTTGTCTCAAACAATAATGCCGGTCCCCAGGTTCCTCTTGCCTCTATGTTTATCATCAAACCCACATTATCAAATACCTCTCTATTATTCTCCCATATTGCCTTCATTCCCATCATACCGACTTCCTCTGCATCGGTAAAAAGAACTTTGACTCCTTGCTTCCACTTACTGCGTTCTTTTACAAGACCTGACACTGTCTCAAGAATGACACCGAGACCATATCCG
>Tibetan_p1__coassemble_629_pt1 | contig 17448 bp, 10 predicted proteins | sample Tibetan_p1__metabat2_high_PE_033 | metagenome-assembled genome bin Tibetan_p1
CCGGCGAAAGCTTGTCCTTCGGATTCCTGTCGAGAAAATCGCAGGAAGAGAGGGCAAAAGCCGATATAAGCAATGTCAATAAATATTTTTTCATTTTCAATCCTCCTGCATTAGAAAGTAATATCTATACCAAACATCATAGTCTTCTGCCAAGGATATGCAACAGCATCTTTGGCATCCGAGTTTTTGTACATACCTGTAGAAGTTTTACCTGTATCACGTCTGTAGGCAGACTCCGGATCAAGATATTTTGTATACTTTTTCAACGGTGACCAATAAGCAAGGTTCTCACCGGAGAAGAAGAAACGAACTTTGTCTACGTGAATCGCTCTTGTCCATTTCTGTGGCAGAGTATATCCGATAGTCAGATTCTTGAGTCTGAGATACCTGATATTCTGCAGATAGCGGCTGTTGACAGGAGCAAGCTCACCACCTGTTGATGAATAGACACGCGGTCTCGGGAAATATGCATCCTTATTATCTTCACTCCATACAGTTTTGATGAAATCTGTAGGCATAAAGGCTGAATAATAAGCATAAGAGTACGATCCCCAGAAAGCAATGTTCATTCCAGGAGGATAGAAATAGTGGTTACCTACACCCTGGAAGAAGATTGAAGCGTCAATACCCATCCAATCAAAACCAAGATTGAAGCCATACTGAAGACTCGGGAGAGAGTTTCCGAGAATCTTCCTGTCACCAGGATCATCCGCTGTGTTCTTACCAAGGGAAATCATATTGATTCCGTTTGGACCTTCCTGCTTGTTGTCGAGGTCGATATAGCGAAGGTCACCTGCGAGGAAACCACCCTGCATTCTATTTGTACCGATATATGTCAGAGCATCACAGACATTGTTCTGATAATACTGTGCTTCTTCATCTGTCTGGAAAAGTCCGTCAACTACGAATCCCCAGATATCACCGATTCTCTGACCTTCATAATAGTCTGACAACTGCTTGTTAGGGTTGTTTGCATAACGGGTGATATGTGAATCATAATCACTCATTGATGCTCTCGCATAATAGTTGAAAGGCTTGCCTGCAAGATTGAATCCGTCTCTCCAGCTGATTGACAATTCATAACCTCTTGTACGAAGATCGGCAGAGTTTTCCTTTGGAGCAGATTCACCGTAAACACTCGGAAGGGCATTTCCCTGTACGAGCATATTCTTGGTATCCCTGATGTATGCCTCTGCAGTAAAATTAAGTCTGTTGTTGAAGAAAGCCGCATCAAGACCAACGTTATACTGGTAAGTAGTTTCCCAGGTAAGGTCACTCGCATTAGGAGCTGACAAGTCCGCATACTGTGCGTGGGCTCCTCCATCAAAAGTATAGTTATTGAAATTCTTTATGCTGATTGTCCTCATAAAAGCATAATTGGACACATTCTGGTTTCCGAGTGTACCAACAGAAGCGCGTATCTTGAGGTTATCTACGACATTCTTTGCAGGAGCGAAGAACGGCTCTTCAGAAATTCTCCATCCGAGAGAACCTGACGGGAAGAAACCCCAGCGATGATCCTTCAGGAATCTTGAAGAACCGTCGTAACGGCCTGCAAGTTCGAAAAGATAACGTCCTTTGTAATCATAGTTGATACGTCCGAAAACACCCATCAGTGCATATTCACTCTGACCGCCTTCAACTTCAGGTATTCCGACTTCACCGACAAGCTGTGAAAGGGAAAGGTCGTTGAGATATTCATCCGAAAGGTTGTAGCCCTTGCTTTTCACACTCTTGTAGTAGTATGTTTCAAGGTTGAATCCGGCCATCACTTTGAGATTATGTGCATCTGCATAGGAATCCTCATAAGTAGCGAAAACATTACCTGACAGATAGTTATATGTACGGGTTCTTTCAGAGAGAGCATTTTCTCCTGCTCCGCCTATCTTGTCATATACCCCAAATTCTCCAGGTCTTACACCATAAGGAATAGCAACTGAACGATTGATATTGTCAGTTCTGATAGTCCTGTAGGTGAAATCGCCGGTAATATTGAATTCCTTTATAGGAGCAATAATAAGCTGGGAAGTATTGGCAAAGTTGAATTTCTTGTCCATATTCTGATGTTTTCCCATCGCAAACACAATCTGACGTCCATTGGCAACATTGTAGTTACCTCCGACTATGAGCGGATTAAGATAAAGACCTGAACCGTCAGGATTGAAAAGAGGGAATGAGGCCGGTGTATGTCTCAAGTTACGGAAGACATCCTGCACATCTCCAACACCTATGAAAGAATATGTGGAATTGTAGAATGAAGTATTGTTGGAGAATTTTAGCCACTTGTTGAGTTTCGCATCAATTTTGGCTCTCAAATTATACTTCTGGAACAAATCCGGAGTTGACTTGATGATACCGGTCTGCCTGTCATATCCTCCGGAAATGAAATACTTGATATTCTTGCTACCTCCGCTTATAGATACGGAATGTTGCTGGACTGGATGTCTGTCACGGAACATTTCGTGATACCAGTCAGTATTGGCATAATAAATCCACTGTTCGCGACCGTTGCGGACATCTTTCACAACCCACGGACGGTCAGGATGCTCTGTCTTGTCATTAACACGGGCAAGAAGCTCCATCATATCGTGTTCAGTATAACCGGTATAAGGAGTACCTGCCGCCTGAGTCTTCCAGAAAAGGTCAAGAGTGTATACAGACCAGTATCCTCTGCTCTCATAGTCAGTGGAAGTTGTAGGCTCCTCCCAACCGAAGCGTCCGCTATAACGGATTTTTGCCTTTCCGTCGTCAGAGCTACCATTCTTTGTTGTCACGAGAATCACACCGAAAGCAGCACGTGCACCATAAACCGCTGCTGCCGAAGCATCCTTGATGACTGAAATGCTTGCCACGTCATTAGGATTCACATCCTGGAGATCTCCGATAGCACCATCGATGAGGACAATCGGATCTGCATCCGAATTGTTGATGGAAGTGAAACCTCTGATGTTCATCTTTCCTGTACTTCCCGGATTACCAGAAGATGTCGAGATATTCAAACCTGGAACCGAACCCTGCAGCATAGTGACAAGGTTGTGGGATGTACGGTCCTGCAGCTGCTTGTCGTCAACAACTGAAATAGCACCCGTCAGGTTGACCTTTTTCTGTGTACCGTAACCTACGACAACTGTCTCCTCAAGGAGCATATTGTCTTCTTCAAGCACGACTGTCAACTTGGATAGTGAGGTCGGAACATTCACCGACTTGTTCTTATAGCCGAGGCAGGAAACCTCAAGGACAGCATCCCCTTCAGGAATAACCAGGGAGAAGCAGCCGTCAATATCGGTAACAGTGCCTGTACCAGGCTGTCCGGCAAGCAATACCGCCGCACCAATAATCGGCTGTTGTTGCGGGTCGAGAACTGTTCCCGACACTTCCCTGCCCTGTGCTCCTGCCGAAATGATGCTGCTCAGCAAGATGACCAGAGACGCAACAAAAGTTTTTAGAACTTTCATAAATTCTGTTGTTAGTTAGTAAAATATAAATTTTAATGTTATTGAATCATTTATACTGTTCGATACTGAAGTCTTTCGGGCGTTCCATCTGCTCTGTATAGGAATTACCGAAACGATCCTTGACAGTAACCTTCAAGTCAGAATCCGCAGAAGATGCCTTCACCTTGAAAATATGTTGTGTCGGATAAGTAGGGAAAGACGGTTTTCCGGACGCTATTGCAGAACTTGAATTCATCGCAGGAGCCGTATATGCAATCAAATGGAGCGGATCCTCAATTGAGACTTTCTGGACATCAAGAGGTTTTCCATCCTCCATTACTTCGATTGTCCAGCCTGAATCATAATTCCATACATTTATATATACAAGGTTGTCTTTTGAAACTGACTTCCATTCCCTGGCGAACTTCTCAAACCCGGCCTTGTTCTGGGCAGCAGCTGTAGAGAACATATATTTGTCCGCCGTTATGCTTATCGTATTTCTGTCATAAGTCCTGAACTGCTTTTCAGCTGTACCTCCTGTCGGCTTGAACTGCCATTTGATGTCAGTGCCGGACACATCGACAACAGTATACCCTCCGGGAGCACCGTCCTGCCCTATATGTATTCCAGGAGTATGTGCTCCGGACCACCACCAAGTCGCACAGACTGCACCGGCATTGTGTTCGTAAATATGCTTCGAATCCAATTTATCCACATTATACACCTTGTGTGTATGACCGGAAAAGATGTGAGCCTCATTGAATTGCCCGAGAAGTTTCTCAATCTTCGATGTGGAACCCATATTATTGAGCCCCAGGTCTGTATAAAGAGGAGCGTGCATACAAAGTACTACAAGATTTGTCTTGTCGACATAAGACAGGTCCTTTTCGAGCCAGTTCAGCTGCGCTTCTGTTACTTCGGAGTCGTAAGTCCTGTTTCCTTTTCCGTCATTGGTACAAAGTATATTGTCCAGAACCACATAATGCACCTTACCGATATTGAAAGAATAGTATGTAGGAGCTATATGTTCGCGATATTTGACAACAGTCTCCTCGTCTCCGGAAGCCTCCATATCGTGGTCGTGATTACCAATTGTATGGAACATCGGAAGACCTTTGATTACATTGACATCAGACAAATACTCTGGGAAATAATATTTGTTCTTATACCAATACAAATCCCACGTCATATCACCAAGGGTAAGTCCGTAAATATTCTCTACCGGATAGGCCGACATAAACGAGTTGACATCAGCTGTAAATTCGGCAAACTGGTAACGGTCCCTGTTGTTAGATCTGTTAGCCATATGCATATCACCGAAAACAAGCATCGTATGGTTATCCTGTGACGCTGACGGTGTAAGTTTGAAATCATATCTTTCGGCTTCATTGACGCCTTTCTTCAGAACGCGATGAAAACCAGGCAGAACACCACTCACAGGAGCCTCGTAACCACTTGGCAGAATCACAAATACAACACCTGCCTTCTTGTCTGACTTAAAACGGTAAACACCATCCTTGTCAGTCCTTACAATCTGAACGCCATCAGAAACGAGAACATTTTCAAGAGGCTCTCCCTGCGATGTAACTTTACCATACAAGTTACAGTCTCCGTTTATAGTAATATCATTCTTAAGGATTGATATAGAAGTCTCCCCCATCCTCTTGACAGCGTCATCCCTTTTGACCGACACAACGTAAACGCCAGATTCGAAATCCTCCGGAAGGACCGAATACACGCGCGAACCGCTGACTTCAGTAAACGCTGTAGATAGAGTGCCGTCTTTGTGTCCGAGGACCAGACAATCACTCATACGCGGCGCAAGTCCGCCTACTACCTTAAAGGAAATCTTCATATCGTCGGCGTCAACTTCTACTTCGTCGGGAATGAGCAACTGGACACTGAAAGTATCCTCTCCTCCGCTTTCGACACACGACAAAAGCATAAATGCTACAAAGAGCAAAGACAAATGATACAAAAATCTAGATTTCATCACTAAAACTTGACATTATTTTCATCCGACAAATATATATATATATTTTCAATCATAAGTAGATTTTCGCAAAATTCAGAACAAAACAAAAGAAAATGTTTTATTTCTTAACTATTTTTTAACTATATCCGAACCAGTTCAAAATTTTTGAAAATGAATTTCAATTATTTTGTTATATTTTAACATTGTTTCAAATGATTCCTTTAGAGCGCAATATAAGTTCACCCAATTCCCTTATATCCCGTACGACCAATTGAGGTCTCACTACGGAAACCGGATCGGACAACACATCAATTGCCTGCTGCCGGGTTGTTTCTCCTGAAAGGACAAGAACTCCCAAAGCACCGGCATTGCACGCTGTCGCAACATCAGTATACAATCTGTCTCCCACCATTGCAACTTGCTCCTTCTCCAATCCATATTTATCCATTATACCATAAAGCATATTCGGATCCGGCTTACCGAGAGTCACATCAGGGCGACGTCCAGTAGCAGCTTCAATACACTTGCAGATAGAACCGCAATCAACCAGAACCGTCCTCATATCAGTGGGACAAACTACATCAGGATTTGTAGCTATATAAGGAACTCCTTGTGAAACCCACCAAGCACAACGACACAACCTCGAATAGACCAATGACGGATCGAATGCAGCCACAACCACATCAGGAACATCGTCAGCATCATCTTCACAAGATATATATCCGGCCTGTTCAAACTGAGAAATCATACTTTGCGTACCAAGCAGAAAAAGACGGCGGGCAGCAGGATAGTGACTCCTTATATAATCTATAGCAGCAAGAGAAGTAGTATACATATTTTCCGAGGTGGCTGTAATCCCCATCTTATCAAGCTTCATAATATAGTCAGATACTGACTTTGTCGGGTTGTTTGTCAGAAATGAATAACCCACACCGGCCATATCCATCTTCTGAAGAAATTCTGTAGAATATGGGAAAAGCGAATTTCCGAGATAAATGGTACCATCCATATCCAATGCTATATGCCTGATTCCAGACAGCCTCTGGCGTATATCGTCCGTGAGGACCTGATTGAAGTTATTTTCCATAGTTTTATCAGTTCTAGTATTCAACTACAGTTTCATATATGATATAATTTATTTCATTTCTTTTCAATTTCGTACAAATATATACAGATTCTTTGATAAATAGAAACAAAATCATATCTTTAGGCGTTTTTTATGAAAATAAATCAAAACAAATAAAACTATATGGACATTAAGACTAAGAAAAAGTATCGGTACTGGCAGTGGAGAACACTGATTACATTGATGGTGGGCTACGCACTTTATTATTTCGTACGCAAGCATTTCAGCATCGCAATGCCTGCTCTGGAACAGGAATTAGGCATAACAAAGACCCAACTCGGTCTGTTTCTGACCATAAACGGCGTGATATATGGATTCTCGAGATTTGTAAATGGATTCCTTGCAGACAGGATGAGCAGAAGGAAACTTATGACAGCAGGTCTGATTCTGTCCGCCATTGTCAATTTTGGAATATGCTTCAGCCCAGCAATGAACGGATTCATCAATGTACTTGACACAGATGGAAAGGCAACTATGACACTTGTATATATAATAGGGTCACTTTGGGTACTGAACGGCTTTTTCCAAGGTATGGGAGTTCCACCTTGTATGAGTCTTATGGCACATTGGATAGCTCCGAACGAACTTGCTACAAAACAGTCAATTTGGAACGCGTCACATTCGATAGGAGCCGGAATCATAGTTGCTGTATGCGGACTTCTGCTCAAAACATTCGGGTACAGCGCGTGGCAACTGTGCTTTGCTGTGCCGGCTTCATTAGCAATTATAGGAGCTTTTGCCATATATGCGCTGCTTAGGGACACTCCGTCGTCCGTAGGTCTGCCGGAACTGGAGGAAATGGAGAAAGGTGACTCAGATAATACTCCACACGAGAAGATTTCAGAAAAAGACTACAAAAAAATTGTCAGCAGACTCGTATTCAGAAACCCGCTGATATGGATACTCGCAACAGCCAATTTCTGCATCTATGTAGTAAGATTCACAATCCTTGACTGGGGTGCAACATTCCTCACTCAATTCAAGGGAATGGAAATCTCCACAGCAGGAACAGTTGTTGCCTCTACAGAAATAATTGGCGGTATACTCGGAATGCTTGCAGCAGGCTGGTTTACAGACAAATATATGAAAAGCCGTGCACACAGGACCTGTCTGATATGTACAATCGGAGCCACCTTATCGTTTTTCCTATTTTGGAAGACGCCGGCAAGTATGAATTGGCTTTCCATCATCTGGCTGATACTCTCGAGCTTTTTCGTCTACGGCCCACAGGCACTCCTTGGAATAGCTGCCTCGAACCAAGCTACCAAACACGCTTGTGCGACTGCCAACGGAATACTGGGAATATTCGGGTATGCAAGTACAACAGTATCAGGTCTTGCCTTCGGTTTTTTCGCACAACACTACGGATGGGATTCTGTATTCCTTGTTTCTGTAATAATCGGAGTAATTGGTTCAGTTGTCACTGCCCTTATGTGGAATGCTCCGGCCGACGGTTATTCAAAAGCGGAACAAATCCTTAAGGAAGACTGAAATAGGGTAAACGGATATAGAGTTACAACATAACAAGAACAGACAAGAGCAGGAACAAACAGAATAATTATAGTTAAAATCGGGAAACATCATTTTATAAGCCGGCCCGGAATCCGTAACATTCTTTTAGAATATTATACGATTCCGGGCCGGCTGCATATATTATTATCATTATTATTCTACAGACATATAGCCTACAGAAGACTGAGCTTTCACTTTAGCTTTAAATGCTGCGGAAAGTTGTTCGAACTCGTCAAAGGACTTGTTGACAGCATCAAGATTTATTGCACGGAGATACTCTGCCGCCATTGCAGGATTTTCATTAATCAGACTTGCACACTGGGCAGCCTTCAGGAAGGCCTCCGGCAGCATCAGATAGGCATCAACATATTGGCCGAAAACAAGTTTCGCCTCCGGAGTAAGCGCGTACATACGACGAATTGCAGCTTTCTTACCGTCAAGCAGTTCCCTGCTCTGGTGCGGGTCGAAGAAACATTCTACAACCACTTCCTCATTGCATAAAGACTCCGGAAGAACAACAGTTGCAGACAAAGACCTTCCGTCATAATTCCAGACTCCGTCAGCTGAAAAACGCGAATACGGGACTTCGCTGCCATTGACAACTATTCTTGAAGGAGGAAGAATATTATCAAAAACAACTCTCAGACGCCTTGTAGCTCCCATACCGCTGTAGCTTCCCTCACGCGCAGCAATTCTGAGCGACACTTTTCCGTCCCCCATCGTTTTGACAACCTTTGTTACAGCATACTCGGACTCATAAGCCTGGGTATTTCCGTCATCTTCATAAACCTCGGCTGACGAATCACCCCCACCCGGAGCCACGAACAAATACAAAGCATTGTCATTATCCTGAAGATTGGTTATCTCAGGAGATGCCATAGGAATCACCGCCCCTGCCTTGATGAAATATGGATTTTCATCAATGGTATAAGACGCTTTCACCTTTGTACCTCCATTTACAATCGCCCCGGTAGCAACATCATACCAATCATTACCGGCAGGAAGCCACCAAGATATTTCAGAAAGACCGGTCACCTTGTCTGAGGGCTTGTCTATGGCAGCTGCAATAATATCATCACCGAACATATACTGCTTGTTCCAGTCATAAGCCTCCTGAGACTCCGGATAATCATAATACATAGGACGGCACATTGAGACACCTGTATCATAAGTCACCCTCGCTGCACTATATATATAAGGAGACAAAGTATAACGCAGCCTTATGGCCTCCCTCATCGCATTGAAATAGTCCGGAAATCTCCATATCCTTCTCTCTAAGGAAATGCTTTTTGTGCTGTGGGTCTTGAAAATAGGAGTGAATACACCGAACTGAAGCCATCTCGTAAGCATTTCAGGGTCAGTCGAATCCTGCCCTTTCTGAAGCATATGACCGCCAATATCGTGTCCCCAATATCCGTAGCCTACGTTTGAAGCTGTGGCTGTGAAATACGGCAAATAGCCCAATACAAACCAGTTGCAATATGTGTCACCGGAAAAACCTATCTGGTAACGATGACTTCCAAGACCGCCCCAGCGGTGATAAATCAAAGGTCTTGGCGCATTCTTTCCTTGTGAAGCAGTCCTACGCACTTTGTCATCGAAGAAAGTGCGGTTGAGCCAGAAAGTATTGCTCAAGCCCTTCATATATTTGCTTTCCTTCCACTGCTGCCAGTCAAGCCACCAGAAATCCACGCCCATCTCCTCCAAAGGATGGATGACCGAGTTGAAGTAAGCATCCGCCCAATGACGATCATCAATTCTGAATGGTACAGGAGCCTTTTCTCCGGCCTCACCTACCGGTATGTCATTGCCGACAAACTGGTAGCCACCTTCCGGATACACATAACCTTCAGGACCATCATACTCAGAAGTTCTTGAAATATAATCCTTTACAAATCCATCATAACAAGAGTCGAGAGGCTGTATACCCGAGGCAGGATGAAGATTCAGAGATGTCTTCAATTTCATATCGTGTATATCCTTGAGGAAATTGACAGGATTCGGGAACAATTGCTCCTGCCACGTATAGCCCGTCCAGCCAACTCTCTGTCCGAAAACATCTTTCGGAGCGTTCTTCTTTTTCAGGGTCCAGGTATAGTGCCAGTCCATATCGATTACCATCACATCAATCGGGATGCCCAAACTGCGGATTTCCTTGGCCAAATCTACAAACTCAGCATCAGAATACTGCCAATAACGTGACCACCAGTAGCCGAATGTGTATTTAGGAGGAAGAGGAATGCGTCCGGCTATCTTGACAAAATCGCCCAAAGCTGCCTTGTAGTCGTGTCCGTAAGCGAACATATACAAATCCTGCCTGCTAACGGAATCACGTGGAGCAACCCACGTATTCCAGTCGCTGTCATCATCCACAAAAAGATGCCTTTGACTTTCGTCAACCACAGCCCATCCGTCACGGGAAATTATACCTTTGTCAAATGGTTCCTTGACCTTGATACCATCACACCCATCCAAGGTCCTTGTAGTACCGAGAAGGTTGCCTGAATCATCGGAACCCGGTGTCCATACAACTTTTTTGAAACCTTTGGCTGAAGAAGCGTCTTTCATAGAGAATGTCACTGAAAGATTATCGCTGTCAAACATCCCGTTGCCTCTGTAAGTAAGCACCAAATCCTTAGTTGTGATTGTCAGGACGTCTCCTCTGCGACGTACTTTGAAAACCGGGACGTCAAGAGAACGATTCACAATTCCAAGAGTAGCGCGATCCTCAAATATCCCGTTATCGCTCCATTCCATTCTGATAAGTCTGGACGTGAGCACTGTAAATCGGGCTTTTCCGCATACTACCTCGGCATCGGGAGATGCCTTGGGATTGTAGTTCTCTGCAAAAGCTGGTAAAGCCAGAAAGAGAAAAGAAATTAAAATAGGTAAAAATCGTTTCATTATCAATAAATTATTGTGGTAAAATCAAATATTTAAACCAATGGAATTTTCAATAATTTTCATATCTTTGTAAATCTAGATAGCAAACCACCTAAAAATAACAACAATATGATAAGTATTGCAGAACGGCATAAGTATATAAAGGAGCAACTCCAGTTGAACGGATATGTACGAGTACAGGATCTTGCAGATCAACTTGGAGTCACTGGTGCGACAATCAGGAAGGATCTTAGAATCCTCGAAAGCCAAAATGTTCTCCTGCGCACACACGGAAGTGCATCTCCTCTAAAACCTCACGTTATGGACATCAGCGTAGATGTGAAAGCTTGCCAAAACAGAGAGAACAAACTCCTCATTGCTCAAGAAGCACAGAAACTGATAACTCCTGACGATGCTATCATCATCGCATCCGGCTCGTCAGTCACCGCATTTGCTGAAGTCCTGACTCCTGTGAATACAATTAACGTAGTCACACCATCACTCGGTATTGCACTGAGGCTTAACGAGAAAGACAACGTCAAAGTAATGGTCCTGGGCGGAGAAATGTACAAGAACTCTATATCAGTACGAGGCAGTTATACAGAAGCCGGACTCATAAATGTAAGCTGTTCGAAACTGTTTATCGGCTGCGACGGCATCAATCTCGATACCGGAATAACCTGCTCGAATCTTCAGGAAGCAAGCCTGACTACAGCTATGATGAAAGCGTGCACACAGACCGTTGTTCTGGCTGATTCTTCAAAATTCGGAAGACGTGGATTCGGAAAAATCGGAAACATCGAAGACATCGACATTATCGTCACCGATTCCGGAGTTCCGGACAATATGAAAAAGAAAATAGAAGATCTTGGCGTACAGATTCTGATTGCTCAATAATGAAATCAAAAAGTCCCTTCCCATACAAGGAAGGGGCTTTTTTTACTCATAATTATTTATTTGCATTAGCCTGCCTGGCCTCCGGACGTATCAGCAACGCACAGAGGATAACTCCGACAACAGCACCTGCTGCTACTGTAAGATTGGCAGCATTCCAATCTAAAGAATGTGCAACGCCTCCGACAAGAATCTTCGAGCATATCGCATCACCTATGAAATAACCGAAAAGTCCGACAAATCCGGCTGCCGTTCCTGCCGCATTTTTCGGCACAAGGTTCAACGCCTGTACTCCTGTCAGAGCCACCGGACCATATATAAAGAATCCGATAAGACAAAGAGCTACATACACAAGTGTCTTCTGCATTGCTGGTGACATTTCCACAAAACCGGCACCGACAAACCAGTAGATCAGGACACCTATCATACAAGCAAGCATACAGATGACATTCATAGGAGCACATCGACCCTTGAAAATCTTTGAGGTTGCAAGGCCGCACAAAATAGTTCCCACAGCTCCCACCAAATTGTGGACAGAAAATGCTATCTTGCTTTCCGCCTTTGTCATAATTCCAGCATCATTGAGGAATGTCGGTGCCCAGTCACCTATACCGTACCTGACCATATAAATGAATACATTGCTCAATGCCACAATCCACAACAACTTGTTCTTAAGAACATAATCTACGAACAATACCTTGAAAGGAAGTTTCTCTCCCGACTTTCCTGAACTCTTTACTCCGCTATAATCATTACGCCAATCCTGGACAGATGGAAGTCCACACGATTCCGGAGTATCACGTATTGCCCACCAGCAGAAAACAGCAATCGCTATAGCGACCAATGCTGGAAATATGAAGTTTCCCCTCCAGGCCTGAGATGCGTCAAATCCGAAAGTCGGAGCAAAAAACACCATAAGCGAAACTCCGGCTATTGCAAGGAATCCGAGTGCAAAGCTTCCTATTGTATGGGAAACATTCCAAACACTCATCTTGAAACTTCTCTCGTTCTGAGAAAACCAATGTGCCATTATCCTGCCGCAGGGAGGCCATCCAAAACCGCTCAACCATCCCACAACCAGCATCAGACCGAAAATCACTGCCGTATTCAAAGCCGTATCAGTACCGAATGGAATAACTCCGACAGCTATCATTGTCAACGCTGAAAGGACCAGACCGACACAAAGGAACTTCCTGGAATCCGACCTGTCCGATACCGAACCCATAATGAATTTGCTGAACGCATAAGCTATTGAGACAGCCGACATTGCAAGGCCTACTTTCGCAGCATCCAATATACCATTTTCAATCATTTCAGGTGCAGCCAGAGAAAGGTTCTTTCTCACAAGATAATATCCGGCATAGCCCAAAAATGCTCCTAAGAAGACCTTGATTCGCATCGATTTGTAGGTCTTGTCAACTTTTTCTTCCGGCAGCTGTGGTTTGGCTGCAGGGGGATCAAAAAATCTACTCATTATAATTTAGTTAATTTAGTTTCTTCATTGGTAGAAGACTTTACTTCTACAAACCATTAGCCTTCAACGTCGCTTCTACATCAAGAGCATCAGCTATGATGGAAACCGGATTCTCAACTATCGCTCCGGTACTCATTTCTATCTGCCATTTGCAAGTCTCGCAGTCAGTGGCAACAATATCAGGAGCAATTTCTGATATTTGTCTGAACAAACCCTCGCCTATCTTCTGGGAATATTGGTAATTCTCTTTCTTGAATCCGTAAGTTCCGGCAATTCCGCAGCACTGGGAATCCATCATCTTGAAATCAACACCGGGAATCATCTTCATCAGTGACACAGAATATATTGCCCAGCCAAGTTTCTCCATATGACAAGGAGTGTGGTACGCAATACGCTTGCGGTAATCGTTGCGGAAAACAAGTCTGACTTTACCTTCATCAACAAGACGGAATATGAACCTCGTTGCAAGCATTATGGAATCACGTACATCGCTATTGTCAAGTCCGAGGATATGTGCATATTCGTCACGTATGGTAAACGAACAGGTAGAGCTCGTTGACAAGACAGGTTCGCCTGCAAATACCGCCTTCCTTATACATTCCAAATTGGACTTTGCCTGTTTCATTGCCTTGTTCTTGAATCCATTGGAAATCAATGCCACACCGCAGCACTTCTCCTTATCCATCAGATGCACACCAAATCCAATAGCATTCATTATCTTAACGAAATCCTTTGCCAGCTTAGGGTAGTTGTAATTCGCATAGCAGCCGTGGAAGTATGTAACAAACTTTTTATACGATGCCTGATTCTGTTCGGCATTCTTTCTGAACCAGGTCACGAACTTTTCGCCGGAATATGCCGGAAAAGTCCTGTGCTTGTCAATACCGAGCATTCCGTGCATCACGTTTTTGACGACACTGAGTTTGAGAGTCTCGTTGACTATTGGAGCCACTGTTGTTGCTACTGTACCCATCAAATCTGTGTTGGCAAGCGCAAACTCGCGCAGACCCGGTTTTCTGGTACTATATTCCAAACGCGCGTTCTGGATAATGTCTCCTATTTTCACGTTAGAAGGGCAGGCAACTTCGCACCTCTTGCAATTCATACAATATTTGAGAGCTTCATCGAAAAAACCAGGGTCCTTCAACCTGTACCTTTCACCATCAGGTCCAGCCTGTTTCGGACCTGGATAATCAGGATTCACAGCCATTACAGGGCAATAAACAGTACAAATAGTACATTTGATGCACTGCTCGAAATTATTCTCGTTGGTATTCATTTAGATGCTATTTTGAAATTGTATCGACTATGTCCATAGAAGTAAGTATAGAGACTCCGGCACCACAACCTTCTTTTATGGAATTGAATCCTGAAAGAACGGAACCTGCCGCGTAGACATTTTCTACAGTCTTCCCATCCCTGAACACACGGAAAGACTTGTCTGTCCTTACACCGAAATTCATATAAGGCTGACTGCCGAACATATTTGTATCATACCAGGATGTACGCTCCGGACAGCAGTCAACATCAAGAGCAAAAATCGGCTCGACAACACCGTCTCTGGTAGCTTTTATTCCCCTGCTGAAGAAACTTCCTGAAGCAAGGATGAAATTGTCCGCTTCAAAGAATGTATCACCGTGATTGACCGTATACAGTCCCTTCAGGTGATTTCCTTCAAAATCCCCTTTTATCACGGAATCTCCAAGTATATAAGTTCCTCCCAATTTCTGGAAATATCCGCGCAACATCAACTGCATCCTTATTCCAGGAACAGAAGGCGGAAGTGTCGCAACAAACTGAATCGGGACATCGGTACGAGCCTGAAGTGACTCAGCAGCCTGAAAATCATTCAACCCTAGCACTGCAGGTATCAGAACAGCATCCGACCCTTCAGCGATAGTAGAAAGCTTTCTGGCAAACTCTCCCAAAATGTTACCAGTCAAGGCTCTGGCAATATTTGTCGATCGCATTTCCGTAGGGTTGGTCCTCAAATAATCAAGTTCTGGAAGTGAAACCGTTGCCAAATTGCAGTTCACTCCTCTCTTTGAAAGCCCGGAGGCGAGAAAATCAGTATGAAAATCAAGGAATCCATCAATATTGGCAATCGTAACCTTATCCCACGGCATTTTCCCGTCAGATGGTATGGAAGCATATCCGTCAAGAGTCAGCCAAGCCGGTTTGAGAACACCCATAGGAGTGATTCTGAAGTGATTGCGTTCGTTATCACCGTGAAACTTCAGGCCGGCTTTAGCAAAGAACCCGGGAACTTCAGATGCAAGTTCCAAGGTACGGTCCACACCAAGTTTGGAGTACGGATGACCTTCAGAAACAGAAGAAACTGCCTCACGGTATGTCCCTTCCGATGCGTATAGTTCAAAAGAACCGGAAAAGAAATGGAGAGCGCTCTGTCCTGATGAAACCACCAGACACTTGATGCCTTTCTGCTGCAGACCTATTCCGGCAACCAAACCGCTAAGTCCCCCTCCTATTATTATTGTATCAAATTTCATAGTTGTAAATATTTTAGAAGCGAGTCATAATCAATACTGCGCCAGAATGTCTATTTTGCAATCTTGTCAGTGGAAAAAGAGTCCAATCCGCATACACCTTCGTAAATCCAGGATGTGAACTGAGCTTCACACAAAGTCTCACCCCAGGCTACAGGATACATTCCCTTCCATCGTTCATTCATAAATTCGGCAAGATCTACAGCTGCATTGTCGGCACATCCGTTAGCCTTGGCAAGAAGACCGGCAGCACGGCAAGCGCACAATTCACCCTGACAGGTACCCATACCGACACGAGTCCTACGACGAAGGTTAATCAAGTTGTATGTATTCAGTTCATTGATAGCATAATTGACTTCTCCTACTGACACCTCCTCACATTCACATACAAGGGAGGCATCTGTCTTGTCGCTATTGCTTATTTTTGAACTCATTGTACCGTGACGTCCCTCTGCAGCCTTATGTCCTATACCTCCGACAACTACAGATTTGGAGTGTTTCCTGTTGCTGCTTTCTTCAGAACCAGGCAGAGGAGTCTTATCTGTAGTGCATACTGCATTCCTGCCTAATTTGCGACACGCCAGATCAGTAGCCCACTCAGCCATCAGACGGTAAGTCATAAGTTTACCACCTGTTATCGTAATAAAGCCAGGTATACCATCTCTGGTTTCGTGATCAAGGCAAACTATTCCACGGCTTATACTTCTGCCTGAAGGGTCATTATCAGCAGCGACCAAAGGGCGTACTCCCGCATAAGCCCTCAAGATACGTGTATTAGCCAAAGAAGGAGCAAGTTTCTCACCCTCACGCATAAGAGTATCCACCTCTTCAGGAGTTACTTTCATATTATCCACCTGATCAAAAGGAACACGACTTGAAGTCGTACCTATAAGTGATATTGTATCACCCGGAACCAATATATCCGCATCAGCAGGTTTTCTGCACCGGTTGATAACCATATTATTGACCCTGTGTCCGAATATGAGCAATGCACCCTTTGCCGGAAACATATTCACAACGGCACCCGCCATTTCAGCGATATGATGCCCCCATATTCCACCGGCATTTATCACGACATCAGCATATTTCCTCAACCTGGACCCGTTATGGTTATTGACAAGCTCAACACCTACAATCCTGTCCTGCTCTTTAATGAAGCCTACAACTTCGTGATAGGACAGAATCTCAGCTCCGTGAATTCTGGCATCAAGAACATTAGCCGTAGTAAGGCGAAACGGGTCCACCGCTCCGTCAGGAACCCGGACAGCACCGATAAGACTTCTGTTCACTGCAGGCTCAAGCATAATAGCTTCCTTGGGATCGATAACATCAGCCTTAATCCCAGCCTTGCGACAAGAATCCACAAACACAGACTGGAATCCGAAATCATCTTCCGGAAGAGTGATGAACAATCCGTCAGTCTCTTCAACACAATGTCTGGCAATCTTACGCAGAATCATATTCTCCTTTATACATTCAGAAGCAGATTCTCCGTCAGTCACAGCATATCTTGCACCACTATGGAGCAAACCGTGATTCCGACCCGTAGCACCAGCCGTAAAGTCAAAGCGTTCAACAAGCAATGTCTTCAAGCCTCTAAGAGAACAGTCACGGGCAGTTCCTGCACCAGTAATACCACCTCC
>Tibetan_p1__coassemble_644_pt1 | contig 17263 bp, 17 predicted proteins | sample Tibetan_p1__metabat2_high_PE_033 | metagenome-assembled genome bin Tibetan_p1
GAACCCCTATTGCAAGATTGAGAATCTTGAGTACTAACCGTTATACGAACCGACCGGTTATTTTATTGGTTTTGTCAAAAAAACCTTCGAAAATCGAAGGCCTTGGTAGTCGGTAGGGGAATCGAACCCCTATTGCAAGATTGAGAATCTTGAGTACTAACCGTTATACGAACCGACCAGAAATCTTGTCGTTTTTTTTGACGGGTGCAAAGGTACATAAAAAATCTGAAGTTCCAAATTTTTTTTTATTCTTTCTATCTTAAAAAACGTCAAGTTTTCATTAGAACACAGTCTGTACCCATAATCTTTACTTGAGAAAGACAAAGAATACAGCCATTATAAGACAAAAGAATGCAGCTATATGATTCCACTGCAAAGCCTGCCCTTTAAAAAGGAAAGTAGCGATTATGGTGAATACGGTCAGTGATATTACCTCTTGAATGACCTTAAGCTGCATCAGGTTGAATGGTCCACCGTTGTCTACGAAGCCAATCCTGTTTGCCGGAACTTGTGCAAGGTATTCAAAAAACGCTATTGCCCACGAGAACAATATGATACAGATAAGAGGCCAACTTGTCGAAATTTTCATTTCCTGCAACTTCAGATGGCCATACCAGGCGAATGTCATAAATACATTCGATACGACGAGCAGTAGGATTGTCAAGATAGCTTTCATAGTTTCAAAACCGTATACGGTATATCGTGAATTACTTTTTACTTATTTTACTTATTCGTGCGTTTCCATTCTTTTGACAGCCAATGCTTCGTATGCAGTACCCGGCCTTCCGTAGTTTGCATAGGGGAAGATGCTGATTCCACCTCTTGGTGTGAACAGTCCGGTTACCTCGATGTATTTCGGATCCATTAGTTTGATGAGATCTTTCATAATCGTATTTACGCAATCTTCGTGGAAGTCCCCGTGATTGCGGAAGCTGAACAGGTAAAGTTTCAGGCTTTTGCTTTCTACCATCTTTACGTCAGGTATATATGAAATCCTGATTTCAGCGAAGTCAGGCTGTCCTGTTATCGGACAGAGGCTTGTGAATTCCGGGCAGTTGAATCTGACCCAATAGTCATTGTCCTGATGTCTGTTTTCGAATGTTTCAAGAACTTCAGGAGCATAGTCGCTTTTATATTCAGTCTTTTTACCAAGGAGGCTGAGTCCGTCGTTTTCTCTGTTCATAAATTCTATAAATCTCTTAGATTGAATGGATTGTATGAAATATTGCCGTCAAAGGCCTCGGTGCCTTCAATCTTCTTGAGTCTGTTTACAAAGAAGTTGGTAACAGGCAGTATGATAACCTCGTACAGCGTTTTGACGATAATCTGGGTAATCATCAGCTTAAGCATTTCTGTAGTTCCGATACCCCAGAATGCAATCGGGAAGAATATCAGAGAGTCCATACTTTCTCCGATTATTGTCGAAACGATGGCCCTCAAACCGAAACGTTTGCCGTTAGAGGCTACTTTCATTTTGCTCATAATGTATGCGTTAGCTGTTGAACCGCATACGAAAGCGAGCATAGAGGCTATTGTGATTCTCGGTGCGAAAGTGAACACATAGTCGAAATGTGCACCACCGTCCCAGACCGTTGCGGCCGGTAGGAATCTCACGATTTGCGCCATTATGATAAGGAAAAAGTTCATCGCGAACCCGGTCCATATCACGAGTCTTGATTTTTTGTATCCGTAGACTTCCACAAGGCAGTCATTGATTATGTAGGATACCGGGAAAATTATGACTCCACCTGTCAGAGTGATGCCGAGAACTGTGAAAAGTTTGGTCTCGAACAAATTTGACGCTATCAGGCATACGTTGAACAGTATGGCCATCAGCAGGAATGGGACAGAAACAGTTGCCGCCCCCTTTTTGATGTTTTGTTTATTCATAAATCTTGTTTTTATAAGTGGTTACCAAGCACACTTTCGGCGTTTGCCGATTTTTAGGGGCGCAAATTTACACATAAACTTAAAATTTGCAAAAATATCTTATATTTGTACTTTGCTTTGTCCTGAAATGGCAGAACTGCCGGAAAAAGGCTCTCCAAAAGGACAGACGATTGTGTGGATAAAATAATATAATCTATTGAATATTAAAGTATTATGACACTCATTAAATCTATTTCCGGTATTCGCGGTACAATCGGCGGTGCGCCGGGAGAGGGACTCTCTCCAATTGATGTTGTAAAATTCACATACGCATATTGTGAAAAAATGAAAGAGCGTCGTCCGAAGCCGGAGGGCGAAAGATATAAGGTTGTTGTCGGCAAGGATGCCCGTCTTTCTGGTGAGATGGTCGAGCAGCTTGTATGCGGCTCTCTTATCGCTTGTGGTGTAGATGTGGTGAAAGCTGGTTTTGCTTCAACTCCTACTACCGAGATGGCTGTGACTTTCTCAGGAGCTGATGGTGGCATAATCATTACAGCCTCACACAACCCAAAGCAGTGGAATGCTTTGAAACTTCTGAACGAAAAGGGCGAGTTCCTCAATGCGGAAGAGGGTGCTGCAATCCTTGAGTGTGCTGAGAAAGAGGATTTTAATTTTGCAGATGTTGACTCTCTCGGAGTTGTAGAGGAGAGGGATTTTACAGACGAACACCTCAATGCTGTCCTTGCTTTGGATGCAGTAGATGCAGAGGCTGCAAGAAACGCTCATTTCAAAGTTGCTCTTGATGCTGTCAATTCTGTCGGAGGCATTATAATGCCGCGTCTGCTTGAGCGTATGGGAGTGGAGTGTGTACAGGTGAACTGCGAACCTACAGGCCAGTTCGCACATAATCCGGAACCTCTTCCTGCCAATCTTGTCGAGCTGTCGGAAGCTGTGGTTGCAAACAAGGCGGATCTTGGTATTTCCGTAGACCCTGATGTCGACAGACTTGCACTTATCTGTGAGGATGGAAAGCCTTTCGGAGAGGAGTATACTCTTGTAAGCGTTGCGGATTACCTGCTTTCGAGGGTTTATAATGAGGCTTTGGAAACTGGAAAATCCGTAGATGAAATTACTGCTCCTTATTCATTGTGCACTTCTTCAAACCTTTCTTCTTCAAGAGCTTTGAGAGATGTGACAGAGCAGTATGGCGGAGAGTATGAGGCTGCAGCTGTCGGTGAAGTGAACGTAACGACAAAGATGAAGGAAACAGGTGCGCTTATCGGTGGTGAAGGCAACGGAGGTGTTATCTATCCGGCCCTGCATTATGGTCGCGATGCTATGGTTGGTGTGGCCTTGTTCCTTACTAACCTTGCATACAAGAAGATGAAGGTGTCCGAACTTCGTGCAAGTTATCCTCAATATGTGATTGCAAAGAACAAAATCCAGCTATCGGATTCTGCGATGATTGACAAGATTCTGGATGAAATCAAGAAGGTATATGCAGCTGAAGATATTAATACAATCGACGGAGTCAAGATTTCATTCGAGTCACGCAAGGAATGGGTTCATCTGAGGAAATCCAATACTGAGCCTATCATCAGAATTTACGCAGAGGCTGCGACCGCAGAAGCGGCTGACAAACTCGCAGGTGAAATCATAGCTATTGCAAATAAGATAATAGGCTGACGGATGTTTTCTTTCAGGACTACTTCTTTGGAAGAACAGCTTGACAAGGCGCTGCTTGAGGGCAGCGTCGGCTGTTTTTGTACACATAACAGCTGGGATCCGGCCACAGGACGTTATCTTTACGACATTTTTCGTGAAAGAGGTAATCTCAAAGTGATTTTTTCACCTCGTGATACGGAATTGACCCCGCTTACCAATCATATTGTTTTTACTCCAGGAGAACTTGCCGGACTGAGTGCCGTGGTAGTTGAAATACAGGATGTAGGTTCAAGATATTTCAATTATACAAAGGATGTGATGAATCTGATGTGTGTCCTTAAGGATATGAAAGATGAAGCTCCTTCAATGTATATTGTAGATCATATCAACCCTGCTGGAAGAGTGGTGGAGGGTACTATGCCGTCGTCTTGCAGTGTTGAGGAATTTGTTCCTAAAGTGGCTCATCGTCACGGACTTACTCTTGGAGAATTGGCAAATCTTTATCATAGCGAGATTGGGGCAAAGTTTCCACTCCACGTGATTTCCGCTCTTGCAGAAACGAGCAAGAATCTGTTGCCTTGGGCCATTGCGCCAGCTTCAGATATTCCGGGATTATTTACTTGTGATATGTACAGTGGAGGAGGGCTTTGGAACAATACCAACATAACTCCTGGAATCGGTACGGCACGTCCTTATGAGTATCTCGGAGCTCCTTTTGTGAAGACGTCGTCTTCGGAAACTCTTCCAATAGCTGCAGGTGCATTGCTTCGTCCTTGTTCATTCACTCCGTCCTGCGGACGTTACGAGGGTAAGAAATGCTTTGGCTATCAGATTCTTCTGGAACCGGGTCTGGAATATCATTCCCTAATACACACTCTTCAGCTGATAAGATATTTCAAGGAGAGGTACAAGGAATTTTCTCTTGAAGACGGGTTTTCCGCAAAACTTGCTGATGATGTACTGTTGAGCTATATAAATGGTGAAATATCCACTCAGCAGATGCGTGAACACGTTAAGCTTGAGGAACAGAAATGGATGCGCAAGGCCAAGAAGTTCACCTTGTATGACAATCAGCCTTACCGTATAAAGTGAATGAGTTCTCTTATATCTGCATCCATTTAGTCTCACATAGGAAATGTGTAGAAAAATATTCGAAAAATGCTTGCGTAATGAAAAAATAGTCGTAAATTTGCGGCTCGAAAAATAGTTAACTAATTTTATTTGGATTATGAAAAAAGGAATTCATCCCGAAACCTACCGTCTTGTAGCTTTCAAGGATATGTCAAATGATCAGGTGTTCATCACCCGTTCTTGTGCTAACACAAAAGAGACTATCGAAATCGAAGGTGTTGAGTACCCTGTTGTAAAACTTGAGATTTCAAACACATCTCACCCATTCTACACTGGTAAGATGAAACTCGTTGACACTGCAGGTCGCGTTGACAAATTCTATCAGAGATACGCAAAGAAGAACAAATAATTCTTCTCTGAAATACGGTAAATATAAAAGGCTGGCTCTTATCATTGAGTCAGCCTTTTATATTATTTGTTTGCCATTCAGCTATTTAACCTCAGTGTGACTTCTGGCACAATGTAAAATCGGTCCAGTGTGACTTCTCGCTTGATTTACGTTTCCCATACTATTTAAGCCGTTTTGCGGAAGTGGTCAGTTGCGGTTCACCGATATTTCGTAGTAAGTTTTGATTTCACTTATGACTATACCTTTCCGGATTGGTTTGACGATACCGTCAGATGTTTGGAAAAATTCTTCACCTATAGCTGCAGTCCTGTCAAATTTGCCTGCGTTAGTGAACAGTGAGTTTCCGAGGAACCAGTTAGTGCGATGTCTTGTCTGCGGAATATTCAGAATGTCTATTATAGTAGGGGCAAGTGTAAGCGAATTTCTGCATTTTGCGTCAATGGTCATTGGAGTGATTCCAGTTGTGTAAATGAATAGCGGAATCTGGCTGATGAATCCTTTCTGTTTGCTGCTGAACGCTTTGAGATATTCAGGAGCAGGATATGATGCGTGGTCTGATGTCAGGACAAGAATCGTATTGTCGAAAACACCGGCAGCATTCATTCTGTTGATGAAACGCCCTAACCAGTAATCGTAGTTGAAGAACTTGTTGAATATTGCATTTCTGCCATCTCCGAATTTTATATCCGGACTGTCGAAACCGTGATGTGTCCCGAGGTTATAGTTGCATATCAGGAACGGTTGACCGCTTTTATGATATTCAAGGACAGTGCTTTCGAGCACTTCAAACACATCTTTGTCAGAAATGGATTCTTTTTCGGAAATTTCTCCTTGGGAAATTTCTTTTGTTGCCAATTCGTCTGTCCTGAAATTTTTCAAGTACGATGTTGTGTGCGGAGAGCCAGGTTCCGGATTTACGAAACAAGTTCTGTAACCGCATTCTTTCAGTATATCGATTATTGAAACCATTCCTGTAGACATCTTGCGGTTCATTTCCTTGTCATCCAGTTGTCCAAGCCCGCTGTTATCTTCATAATATCCTCCCAATTCCTGATGTGATGAGAATAATTGACCCCTCAGACCGCGGAAAGTTGCTGCTGTATGGTTATAGTAATTGTCGAATACCAGGGAATGTGCCTTGAGTGAGTCAAGTGAAGGAGTAACTCCAAGTCCGAGTCTATTGTAGGAGTCAATGACTTCTGCTGACATACCTTCTGTAAAGATGATAATTACATTAGGTTTGTCTGAGTGTGTTGGAACCAGTCCTGTGGAACCGTTTCCCGGTATGCTGTCACGTTTGAATTGCTCGGAAATAATTTGCGTGTCTATCTGTTTGCGGAACATCCTGTGGACGGAAATCTTACCTATTGACCATAATGTGGAAGCAGAGGAAACAAGCGGGCTATGCTTCTGCCCGTTTGATATATGAATAGCGAAAACTGATGCCACAACATATCCGCAGGTAAGAATTTGCAGATGTAATGCTTTTATTTTTAGGTTAGTACGTGATGGGAGAGCGATGCACGCAAGCACAGGGATAGCCAGAGCGATATAGCCGGTTAAATCTTTTCCGAGATTGCTTGTCATATTCGTATTTTCAAGCATCAGGGCTGATACAAATTCACCGGAAAAGAAGAGCACGAATGTTTGTATTCCAAAAAGTAGTGAAAGCAGTAGATTGAGGAAATAGCCGTATACACGATTTTTTTCATAAAGCGCGTTACTTGCCATAAAAATAATGACGAGTTCAAATGCTGAAAATGGAATGGCAATCGGATTTGAAGATCTTATGCAGGCTATAATGTTGAATATCAGTAATATTAAGAATTTGATATATCCCATAGGTTCGTTGTAACGGAGTTTTATTATATTATATTAGCGGAAATTGAAACAGAGCTGTCAGTGTATTCTATGTTCCAATCAAGCAGCCAACTTCAGGTAGAATTTTCCTGACGCTGTTCGGCTGGTTTTTCTATGAAAAAAAGGCTGTTTTCTTCCGGTAGGGCGCAAATATACTTTTATTTAATCGTATTATAAAATCTTTCTAACCTGATAATGCATTGGGCTTTACTTGTAACATCGAGGCTAACCGTTTGTACCTGAATATTCGTAGTAACGGGTGTAACCATATCGAATCCTGTACCGATGGAAATCAGAATTCTCTTTTAAGGTGATATTTTATATCAATTTCGCCCTAAGAAGGAGAATGCACAATGCGGAAACTTTGCAATTTCGAAGTAATTCTATAGCTTTGACATCACAGATTAGATTATCTGTGTATTAATTCATAACACTTTAGGGATTTAAGATTAAAGTCGGCTTATGGAAAGGAAACTCAGATATGGCATCAGGATATTTCTGATTATCAATACCCTGATCGCGGGACTGCCTGATAGGGTAGTCGCTCAAAAACATCAAGAGCAAAAGTCTGTTTCTACAGCGGAGCCATTTGATATCGGCTACAAGATACAAGGAATGTCCCCGCAGACTGCTTCGATGATAATGTATGACAAGATTCCTACTCTGCAAAATACAGGAAGACTTGACCTTAGTATACCGATAGTACATTTCGATGACCCGGACTTCGATTTTCCAATATCGATTCGATACAACTCCGAAGGTTTCAAGCCTAATGAGCCGGATAACTATGTTGGCAGGGACTGGTCACTGGAGTGCGGTGGTCTAATATACAGAGAAATTAAAGGTAAGCCTGATGATATGCTTCCTTCTCCATATACAGCCGGTTTTTTATGGAATGTGGAATCTCATAGACAGAATCCGGAAACGGTAAAAAAGGATATTCTGTCCGGTTCTCCATTGTCTTATATTGGGACACATATTGTTGAAGATGCGCTATCTTTCAAAAATAATGAGCATCGAGGGGAGTTTTCATCTGATATTTATCATTTCTGCTTCGGCAAGCATTCCGGAAAATTTATGATAGATTTTGATGGTAGCGTAATAGTGTCAGGAAATGACGGAGGACACTATACTGTTGACATTTCAAGATATAAACTCAGGGATACAAATGAAGGATGCGACTCTGAAATCCGCATAAAGACAGATGATGGTTACACATACTGCTTCGGAGGAAGTTATGGTGCTGTAGATTATGTGGCATTGGTATGGGAAAGAGTCAAACTGCCTGTCATTGCTCCAAACAGAATATCCGGATTCTATTTGTCAAAAATCATAGCACCTAACGGCAGGGAACTGAAAATATCATATTTAGGAGAAGATATCGCTCAAGAATATCACGACAAACCGGCCCTTCTGATTGAAGATGGAAGATATAATGAACTGATTGAGAAAGGGTACAACAAATACTATTCGTATTCGGCGACACCGACCAAATCTTTGTCAATAGACTGTATGCCTGTGAACTATAACTAGCTGTATGTGAATGGATTGATTGAAGATGATGGAATCCGGCAGACTCTCAACAAAATGGCTCTTATAAGTAGAGTAACTACTGATGATACTGAAATAATTTTCAGTTATGAAGATCGTAAGAAGGTCAATATAAGTAACGATGCCGTTTCTCAATTTGCAGTTTCCTGCGGTGCGCGACTCAAATCTGTCATAAAGCGTTGCGCTGTAGTGACAGAGAGAACAACATTCGAACACACATATGAGAACTCATCTTATATGCTGCTTAAATCGGTCACCAACTCTATGGATGGGAAGCACACTTTCGAGTACAATAGAATCTTTAATACCACGTGCACGCAAAATGTGGATTATTGGGGATATAGCAGGAATAATATGACCACAGCAATAGGGGTTATTCCTGATGTTCCGGAATCTGTAAAGAATGATAATATGTCAGGACCTCGACAAAATATGAATATGACAGCGCAAACAGACTGATTTCAGAGAGTTATAAAACAGTGGGCGCTGAAACAGAGCTGCTCAGAGAGTACAAGTATAACCTGATTGGCGATAATGCTGATTAATGCTTTTGATGGAGTATGAGAAAGTTTATGGCAATCATCATTCTTCTGACTGGTTCTATTGAATATGCAATGTCAGAAGGTCGCCTGCATAGCGAGTCTTTAGGCTATATCCATAGTTCGTGGAGTCATTCCGACACGGTTGATACTTCCGGGTCTCTTGACAGCGGAAATGGTTATGGCAAGGATGCATTGTACGACTTCACCCTGAGTAAACCATCAATAATTGTGATAGACAATGCTGGCTCGGTCTTGAAAGACACCAAAATCACACTTACAAGGATGTACGAACCTGGCTCCATTCACGACAGGTGGACTGTGGAAATGGCAGGAGCTGAAAGTGTAGCCGATTCTAAGGCATTGCTTGAGCGTATGAAGAGGTTCTATCCGATGTTTGATGATGTGGAGCGGGACATCTTGACAATAAGTCCCGGGCAGGCATTCTTGTGTATGGAAATTCCAGCCGGACACTATGCGCTACGGTGCGAGGGAAACCGAACCGGAAATGATGGTTTGTTGACAACCAATTTCAGATTCTATGCGCTCGGGGCAAGTCCGGAGGAAGCAGTCGATTTAGGAGTGTTGTCACCGCAAGACCCCAAAGAGAACCTGTACTACAGCAAAGTAGAAGAATATGATGACCCAGATTATATGTACTTCAGGTTTGAATGCCCTTCGCTGATGCTAGTCACAGTGGACGGCATCAGCTCCAGAGGTACTAAAGGAGACCTTGAGCTGCTTGACAAAGAACTAAGGGTCCTGGACACTGATACGTCTTATCCGCTCATAGATGACTTCTACCCGCAGATAAAGAATCTGTTTATTCCACGAGGAACTTACTATGTAAGAGTGTCCAGATATGGGAAAGGCTCCGGACTGACACTCATAGGTATGAACATCAGAGTAGGAAGGACTGAAAATGAGTCAACCACGGCTCTTTCCGCATCCTCCGAACATAATTACATAGTAACTTCCACTGCCGGCAGTCCCGATGGTAGTATCTCACGAAGCCTTGTCAATTACTACGATGGTCTCGGACGCCCTCTGCAGACCGTACTTAATACGGGGTGTCCCGATGCGCACGACATTATATTGACAAGCACACAATACGACAAATTCGGACGCATAAGAGAAATTATGTCCCCTGCTCCGTCAGCAAAAAAAAGATGGTTCGATATCTGCATACCAAGAGGCACTTCAAACAGCAATCACTTTCCACAAGGACAACTGTCCGATGTCGCGGACGGAATACACTCAGGATCACATATCCCGCACAAAAACCGCGTTCGGTCCGGGGCAGGAATGGCAATCTGCAGGAAAGGCAATCAGGTATGGCAGGACATCAGGAACTTTGAAAGGGTTCAAGGCTGCCGGAAACAGGAAGAACCCCATTCTTGAACAGGCTACGATTGAGTTCAACTCTCCGCTGATACTTGCTTCAGAAGTTACGGATGAAGACGGCAGAAGCTCTATTGTATACACCGATGGTGAGGGCAAAACCCTGTGCGCGGAGACTGCTGACGGGCGTACATACTACGCCTATGACAGATACGGCAACCTCTGTTTTGTACTGCCACCTCAGATAGAAGGTGGAAGAATGCCTTCCGATGAAGAACTTGACAAATACGCATTTATATACAGGTATGACGAGTGGAACAGATGCATCGGCGTCAAGACACCGGGAGCGGAGTGGACAGAATACATACTCGACTTTTCCGGTCATCGTGTGATGTCACGCGATGGCAACCTCAGAAACCGTGGAGAATGGCGCGTAATGATACCCGATATTTTCGGAAGACCGGCAATTGTCGGGATATTTTACGGTGACCCAGACAGGACGGCTATCGGGGCACTTGCAGTCAGAGCTGTTCCGGACTTTAAAAGCCGAAGCTGATACTTGGTAAATGTTCCATCTCTTAATAGTATAACAATCACTGAATCAATTTTCTATGACAACTACTCCTTCCTATCGCTTCCGGAATTTCAAGCTCGCGCTCTCCGCTACACGGAAGAGACAGGGTATGGCAGAATGTATGGAAGCACCGGCGAGAACATTGCCCACAAAGGGCTGATGACCGGGCGAATGCTGTGTAAGGAAGGAAGTGAAGGATATGTCTGCGAGGCATACTACTATGATTCCAGAAAGCGCATTGTGCAAACCAGAAAGGTTACTCATAACGGAAGTGAACAGTCACATTTGGCAAGATACGCCTATACAGGAGAGGTCGAGGAGGAATTGACTACAGTGTCACCAAGGAATGCGTTTGCTGCAGATTCCATTCACACAATGCGACTCTTTGATAGACACGGCAGACTTGTGAAAGAGGCAGTGGAAGTCAATGGAAGCCTTCCGGCTGTCAGAAAACTGTCTTATGATGGAATCGGACGACTGGAACATATTGAGACCGGGGTGTTCGGCAATGTAGCATCCTCCGAATATGGGTTCAATGTAAGAGGATGGCAGACTGAAACCAATTCAAAGTCTGTCACCGGAGATACCTTGTTTGCGTCAGAACTGAGATATTGCTCGGATTTGGAGTGTCCCGATTCAACTCCTCTATATGGCGGAGAGATCAGTGAGTGGGTATTTACGGACGGTACGGGAACTGTCCGCACCTATAGTCTCGCATATGGTAAGACTGGAAAACTTAAAGATGCATTGCTTTATTCGGATGGTATCCCGGACAACTCATTCGCAGAAACCGGGATGAAATACGACAAGAACGGAAATATGACGGCAATAGTCCGCTCGAACGCGTCACTGCCTCAGAGCCTTTCGCTCACCTATGATGGCAACAGACTAGTTGGAGTATCCCTGCCGTCTGGGGAATCCGGCAAATACAGCTATGATTCCTGCGGAAATATGACATATGACGGACTGCACGGGCTTGATATCAGTTACAATCGGCTGAACCTTCCTGAGACTATATCGGAAAACGGTTCGACTATCGTCAAATATGACTATCTTTGGGATGGAACGAAGATACGCACTATGACAGACTCGGGGAAAGGTATGGAGTATTATGGACCAATGACATATAGGGTTGATGGTGACAATTTCAGATTGGACGAAGCAAGGCTGCCGTGGGTTCGTTTCGTCAGGACAGCGAAAACTGACGGAGAAGACATTGAACCTGTCTATATCTTCCGTGACCACCTCGGAAGTGTCAGAGCGATGGTCACTGCCGATAGTGCTCTCACGGAAAAGGATAGCTACCTTCCGTTTGGTATCCGATGGAACGAAGACGCCACATCAGACAAGAACAACAGATACCGCTTCAACTCTAAGGAGGAGCAGGCATTTGCAGGTCTTCCGTACATCGATTTCGGGGCAAGGCTGTATGACCCGGCCATCGCACGATGGCTGACACCAGACCCACTCGCAGAGAAGTACTACTCTGTCAGTCCATACACCTTCTGCAATGACGATCCAATCAACTATATTGATCCTGATGGAAGACATGTAGAAGTGACAAAATCTAAAGATGGTTCATATGTAGTTAGTGGCGGTAAAGCAAATGAAGATCAGTATATATATGAAAATTATGGAATGAAGAATCAACATATTATTGGCAAAATGCTTACTCAGTATTCGTTTATGGATGATGATGGAAATGCTGTAAAAGGGGCAGTAATAGATTTGTTCGATCAATCCGGGGAAGAATTTCTTTCTAATTTTATGAATCAACCCCCAACCCTTATTCACTATATGTTCAATGCTGTAGGTGGGGAAATATATGATTTTAAAACAAATGGTACAGTGAAAGGGGATGATAATTACTACAATTCACTATATCATTATAGAGGTATGATTATAAGCATTGACAATAATAAGTTTATTGCATCTGCCAGAGATATTGGAAATTTTGCAGCAGGATATATTGCCGGGAAAAATGATTTACCATGGGCTGTTGCAAGACTGGGCTTTGATGCGCTGGAAACCTGGCAACATATATGGAGGCAACATAAATATGGTTTCTTTATAGAAGGTAATCCGACTCAATATGCACAAAAAACCGGTTTTGATGTCGGACGAGTGACAGATGCTGCAAAAGCTATAAGAAAAGCAAAGCTCTATCGTCCTACTTATCCTAAAAGCATATGGTAAAACGAGATTTCAATATAAAAAACATTATAATCGGACTTAGTCTGTTACTCTATTTTGTAGCATTACCGAGTCCTATGTGTTATGATACAACAGACATAAGTAATGCGGAAAGTACGATTTCTAGCACTCCTTGTTTGGCTGCATTTCTTGGTGGAATCATAATTTTTCCTTTCGATTTAATATTTCTATATGGCGGAACTATAAATTTTACATTAATCTGGGTATTTAATATCGTTTATTATTATAATATATATGTTGTTATCAGACATCGTTCGAGCTCTGTGATTCTTAAATTGATAAATATAGTTTCCGTGATAATGATTGCTGGTTTATATTTTAACCATTCTCAAACATTGGGTTTTGACGTAGATATAATTACTTATGTAGGAAAAAAAGGAATTGGATATTTTCTTTGGTGTTCAAGTCTTTTCATTGTTTTTCTATGGAATATCGTATCACCTGACTCTTCAAAAAGAAAACACAACAAACTAACTAATGAGCATATCCAAAACACTAATCATTAACTAAATCCGAAAGATTTTTAAGAATAACGAAATATGAAACTTATAAAATATGGTATATTGTTGATTTTGTGCGCATTATGCGTAGAATCGTGTGAGCGGGGCGAAGAACAGCCTCACTACAGTAAAGCTGTAATATACACTCTGAAAGACCCTCTTTGGGGTGTGATATGCTTTCTAGGTAGTCCGTCGTTGGAGCAAGTTGTATATTCTCCCATACCATAGATGGACAAATATAAAGTGATAACTGACAAAGATAGCCTTAACTATATCCAGAGTCGTATCTCCAATGCAAAGATGCAACATATAGAGCATTATGACTACAGCACGCCTCACCCTAATGTCGTTATGTATCTGTATGGAACTAATGGCAAAACTGATACATTGGCAATAAATTATACGGTATTTGCGAATCCTATCTGGTACAATTCGTCAATATTCTATGACAGCGGTCTCGCTGCGCTAATCACAGAAAACGAATGCAGGCAAAATACGAACTGGAAAGGTGAACTGATTGATTTATTCACCTTAAAAAATGATTTTAATACCCTTTATACAAACCGGTATACCCTTATCAAAAGAATTTGGAAATCAACCTTCAACCCCAATAAATATAACAAATACAAAGCTATGCTAAAAGCCCAAAGAGAATATTACAGCAGCCTGTATTTTGATTTCTATCCTTACGATTGCGATGGAATGTGAATCTGTCAAAAAAAACTGCAATGTCATAGGGCATATGAAAGGTGTTTGTCAGCGGATTTCCGAAAGTTTCTGCTGTGCGTTCCTTATGACATTCAGGCTGGTTGTATCAGATAAGTATACTGAATAAAGTCCCTGTTGCTCGTGTGCAGGGTCGCAACAGAAGTCGTCTCCTTTATTCCACCATATACTTTTGCTTGACTGTTCCGCCATTCCACCCCAGCCCCAGAAATTCACACCTGCAAGTTTGCCTCCGGTTTTCTTGGATTCTATTAGTCTCTGGAATATATGGGTATAGTACAAGTCTTTTGCATTGACCGGTGTACCTTTTGCGAACTTCAATCCATCTCTCGGATAGCCGAACTCCTCCAGAACCAGCGGCTTGTTCAGTTTTTCCGCAAGCTTGATATGGGCATCAAGATATGAATCTGTGGATTCTATAGCCTTGTCAATATCTGTCAGAAGTCCCTCTTTGGACACCCACTTCCAGTTGAATGGCCAGATGTGAAGAGTGATGTAATCGATGTCGGGACAGGCGTGTATCCTCTCGCATAGTTCCATATCCACCTCGCAGCCATATAGCCCTTCGCTTCCAGTGGAAACCAGGTGGTTGCCGTCAATTGATTTTATCAAGGCTGCAGTGGCGTATACCCATTCCACGAATGCGTCTTGTACTTGCTTTGATGCGGAAAAACAGCGTGGCTCGTTGGCAAGTTGCCACGAGAAAATAGCAGGATCTTCGCTATATGGCTTTCCTGTAACAGTATTGATTCGTGAAACAACAGTCTTTACGTGTTGCGCTATAAGTTGCCTGGCCTTTTCATCGACCATAATCCTGGAAGTATATCCGGTGAATTCTTTCCATCCGGCCTGTGGCAGTACGATATCTCCAGCACCGGCCCATTGGAGATATTGTCCGAAACCTCCGGACCATTCCCAGGAGTTAGTGAGGTACAATACAGCCTTCATATCCCTTTTCCCCAATTCGTACATAAACCGATCCAGTCCTATGAATACATTTTCATCATAGACCCCGGGTTCCTTCTGGAGGACAGGCCAAATTTTGTTAGGCGAGCCTTCCGGACCTTCCGCTCCGACAAGTACCCTCAGGTTGTTGATGCCGAGGGCTTTTAGAGAGTCAAGTTCTGATTTGAGCCTTTCTATGTCATTGGCTTCTGTGTCAGATGCCAGAATTGGACCGTACCAGAAATTCGTACCTATATAATATTGTGTATTTCCATTTGAGATAAATTTGCCGTTTTCTGATGTGACATACGGATTTTTAATCAGACAGAAGCGGCACCCGGCTGTCATTGCCATAATTGTAGTCATAATGATAAACAGGTAAAACTTTTTCATACGGTAAGGTTATTTATTGGTTTCCAGGCTCTTGATGTAGTGTTTGTTTAAGATTATGTGTTTGAAGAGCTTGTATGCAAAGGTACACACTTATTTTGTAAATTCTTAATCTTATAGCGGATTATGTATTGAAAGGGTATTGAGTTGTGAAGTATTTAATGGGGTTGTCTTGAATGGAGTCTTGAAAGGGTATATTGAATGGGCAGTACTGAAGTGGCTTTATTTGAATAGGTCTGTCTCTATGGTATGTCTATGAAAACAGGGAGCACCTTTTGCGGAATGCTCCCTGACGTGTACAGATAAGATATTTTTGCAATTACATCGGTTGAATTGCCGTTATGTTTTTAGTTAAATCCTATGACAACAGCCAAGGTTGTGACCGATATGATAAGCCAAAGTGCGATTCCGAGCAGAAGTGGACGTACTCCGACCTTTTTGAGTGAAGCTACTGTCAGTCCACTTCCAATCAGGAACAATGTCATACAAAGGACTCTGTGTGAGATATATACTATTCCTTTTGTAAGTGGTTCTGGGGTAGGGAGAAATGTGTTGACGACCATTGCTCCGATGAACATAAATATGAACCACGGGATTGAAATCTTGCGTCCCTTACTTCTGAAGACAAAAGTTGAAACTATCGCAAGAGGAATAATCCAAAGTGCTCTGGTCAGCTTTACTGTAGTTGCTACTTTCAGTGCTTCTTCGCCGAATGCAGCTCCGGCTCCTACTACCGAACTTGTGTCGTGTATTGCTATTGCCGCCCAAATTCCGAACTGATTCTGGCTTAGACCTATGGCTCTTCCTACAGGTGGAAAGACGAATAAAGCTACAGCATTGAGAATGAATATTGTAGCGAGTGATATTGACATTTGGTCATCGTCTGCATCAATGACAGGGCCTACTGCCGCAATCGCACTTCCTCCGCATATTGCCGTACCGGTTGAAATCAGGTAGGCGTTCTTCCTGTCAATCTTGAAGAGTTTTCCGAGAAGGACTCCGATGCACATTACTCCGATTACGGACACAATAGTGAAAAGCATACCCTCTTTTCCTGCTGCCAGTGATTCGTACAGGTTCATTCCGAATCCGAGTCCTACAACAGATGCCTGCAGGGCATATTTTGACATTTTCTTTGCAAATAACGGATATGGATTTCCGAAAATCAAGGACATCAGTATGCCCATAAGAAGTGCGAGTGCCGGTGAAAGGAACGCCGAGGCGCACATTAGAATTATGAAAGCCGCTTTTAACATTATGATGAGTTTTTGTTTCGGCGGCAAAGTTATTGTCAAGTAGCTGATTATGGAAATAGAAAATGTTTATTCAGCATAACTTTTGGTTATAGCTATTCTTTTATGCAGTTGTTTGCAAAACTTATGAATCTTTCTACTAACGAGTTGTGTTCCCCTTGACAGATTACTGATGCGAACTCCCGTTCGAAAGTCAGTCCGGGCACTTCTATGACTCGAAGCCTGCCTGAAGCTACCTCGTCTTTTATAGCGGCCCTTGAGATGATGGCTAAAGCCTCCGAACTGGTGAGATATGACTTTATAGCCTCGCTGCTGCCCAGGTATGCAAGTACATTGAGAGTTGAAATGTTTATACC
>Tibetan_p1__coassemble_668_pt1 | contig 16794 bp, 17 predicted proteins | sample Tibetan_p1__metabat2_high_PE_033 | metagenome-assembled genome bin Tibetan_p1
TGGTGCTGCTGTTTTAAATTTAGGAGCCAAGAAATGAAAAAAATCAAATCAATCCGTATGGCTTTCCGCTGTTTGGGCGGTTTGCTGTTTGCTTTCTCTGTCTTGTTGTCCGGATGTTCGGAAAAATTTTCAGCAGAGAATGGCGAAGGACTTCTGCGTCTGTCTTTCGATGGTGAATATCGTATGTTGACACGTTCAGGCATAACATTGCCTGATACTTGTGATTTTCGGCTGCTTATCCGTCATTCGGACGGAGATGTTATCTATTCCGGCCGTTATGGAGATGCACCTGAAACTATTAAGGTTAAGGCTGGCAGTTGTACTGTTTCTGTAGTTTCCGCTGAGTTTCAAAAGCCTTCTTTCGACTTACCTCAGTTTGGTGATGAACAATGTGTCGTCGTACCGGCAGACGGTTTGGTTACGGCGAGACTTGTATGCCGTCAGATGAATTGTGGTATGAGGCTCCGGATTGACAGAATGTTTTTGGAAAAATTTCCGGCTTCCGTGCTTTTCCTGAAGTCTTCTGGAGGGCGCCTGATGTATGGATATTCAGAAAAAAGATATGCTTATTTTTCTCCAGGTCCGGTTTCATTGATAATGAGTAGCGATGATAATGAGGAAGTTCTTCTTACGAGGACTTTACTTTCCGGTGAAATGCTTTCTGTAGGAGTTACTGTATCGGACTCCGGTGGAAGTTCTTCTGGTGATTCGCGTCCGCAGTATGGTGGCAGAGGGATATCCCTGTCACTTGATACAACCAGGATATGGAGTCAGACCTCGTGTGTGATTGGAGGAAAACCAGGAGAAGGCTCTGGCGGGGACAGTCAGGAAACAGGGCCTGCAAATGTGCTGACCATCAATGAGGCAAAGTCACATATCGGCGATACGGATGTGTGGGTGTGTGCCTATATAGTCGGTGGAAATCTTACATCTGCAGCGGCCAAGTATGACCCGCCATTTACCTCAAGGAGCAATCTGTTGATAGGGCCTCGGTCTGTTATTGTCGACCGTTCGTCCGGAATGTCGGTTCAACTGTCTGCCGGAAAAGTCCGTGAGGCTTTGAATCTTGTTGATAATCCCTCTCTTTTGGGAAGGAAAGTGTTTCTAAAGGGGGATATTGTAGAGGCATATTTCGGTTTAACTGGCCTGAAAAATGTTTCAGACTATCGTATCCAATGACTTGAGCTGGGAAATGATTCTATATTTGCTCCAGACATTGGATATATCTGAAACAAAAGGGGACATCAGTCAAGCTTGTCCCCTTTTGAATTAAAGAATTCATTTTGCAGAACGGTGAAATCTGTGACTTCAACCAATTCGATTTTACATTTGTACTTCTTTTTCCATCGTCCAATGATGGAACTGAATAATCCTTTTGTCAGGTAGGCTCCAAGAATCGGGCTGACTTTTAGTGTCAGGTCAGTGATGCTCTTGTCTTTGACATAGTAGGCGAGCCTCCTTTCAATTGTTTCGTCTATAACGACACTTGAGGATATTTTTCCTGTTCCGTTGCAGGCCGGACAAACTTCTGTGGTGTTTATTTCCGTTGCCGGTCTGACTCTTTGGCGTGTAATCTGCATCAGACCGAATTTTGTAAGCGGAAGCACATTGTGCTTGGCTCGGTCCGGTTCCATAAGCTCCTGCATTTTTTTATAAAGTGCCGTCCTATGTTCGTTGGTCTCCATATCTATGAAGTCAACGATGACGATTCCACCCATATCACGGAGTCTTAGTTGTCTTGCAATTTCTTCGGCGGCGTAGCAGTTTACATCGAAAGTGTTCTGTTCCTGCTCTTTGTTTTTGGATCTGATGCCGCTGTTGACATCAATAACGTGCAGGGCTTCTGTATGTTCAATTACAAGATATGCCCCTTGTTTGATTGGAACAACTTTACCGAATGCACTTTTTATCTGCCGTGTTACTTCGAAATGGTCGAAAATCGGCTGCTTGTCTTTGTAGAACTTGGCGATTTTCTCCTGTTCCGGTGAAATCAGGGAGATGTACTTGCGTATTTCCTCGTAGATTTTCTCGTCATTGACATATATGTTCGAGAAGGAGTCGTTGAGTAAATCGCGTAGGATAGTTGTTGTTTTGCTGTATTCGGTGAACAGCAGTTGTACGCCTTTGGATTTTGCCAATTTTGTCCAGGAACTTTCCCATTTGTCTATCAATGACATAAGTTCTGCATCAAGAACAGCTGCGTTCTTGCCTTCTGCAGCAGTTCGTATGATTGCACCATAATTTTTGGGTAATATGCTCCTGACAAGAGTCTCAAGTCGTCTTTTCTCCTCTTTTGAAGAGATTTTCTGGGATACGCTGACCTTCTCTGCAAAGGGCAGCAGTACAATGTTACGTCCTGCCAATGAAATTTCCGCTGTCAGTCTTGAACCTTTTGTTGAAATCGGTTCCTTCACAATCTGTACTATTATCATCTGGCCTGGTGTCAGAATATTTTCTATTCTGCCTTCCTTTTCCAGGATACGCGATGGTTTGATGTGGGAGTATATTCCTTTTGTGTCCGTATTCGGATTTACTCTTCTGACAAATTCGTCAAATGAGTAGAAATATAATCCTAAATCCAGATAGTGTACGAATGCTTCTTTTTCGTCACCGATGTCAACGAAGGCTGCGTTGAGCGCAGGAAGAATTTTCTTCACTTTTCCCAGATAGACATCGCCTACTGAAAAACTGTGCCCTTGGCTAGACTCCTTGTTAAGCTCGATCAACTTGTGGTTTTCCATCAGAGCTATCGAGACTTCCGTTGAATTGACATCAACGATAAGATCTTTTTCTGATTCCATCAGGAATTTCAATGATAAGAACTGTTCTTAAGTTTGAAAACGCTTTGTTTTCTTTAAAACTAAAGAGGCCGACCATCCGGGTCAGCCTCTCTTTAGCAGACTGCTAAAATGGCAGACACTGCAGAGAAACTACTTTCTCTTCTTGTGTCTATTCTTACGCAAACGTTTTTTACGTTTGTGAGTGGCCATTTTATGCCTTTTATGCTTCTTTCCGTTTGGCATAATTGTAAGATTTTAATGATATGTTGTTATTTTACAGAATTTACGAATTCCTTTGAAGGCTTAAAAGCAGGAATGTTGTGAGCCGGAATGGTCATAGTTGTATTCCTTGTTATATTTCTTGCTGCTTTTTCAGCTCTGTGTTTGATTATGAAGCTTCCGAATCCACGGAGATATACTGGATTGCCTTTGCTAAGAGAACCCTTAACGCACTTCATAAACTCCTCCACTATGTTAAGAACCCTTGTCTTCTCTTCGCCAGTGGCTTTTGCAATTTCATTGACGATTTCTGCCTTTGTCATAGTAATTATTTATTAATTAATTATCCTTATGTTGATATATCTTTGCAAAATTATGATGAATTTTTCAATTAACCAACAAAAATCAAGAAATTTGACTACTTTCGCAGGGCAAAGTCCCTTATTTGACAATATTTTATCGCTGGCATAGAGATTGACAAGTAGTTGTGTGTGTTTCTTGAGTGCCTTCGGTCTGCCAAAATGTCAGTATCGATGGTAATTATGTTGTTAGGATTATGAATTTTAAATATATATATAAATGAAGGAAAAGATAAGTGACATATTGTCTCCATCCGGAGCGGAGGTAAGCATTATTCCTGTGATGCAGGGGGATATGATGATGAAGATGGATGAGAAGCAGTTGCCAGATTCGCTGCCTATTCTCGCATTGAGGAATGCAGTGATGTTTCCAGGTGCAGTATATCCGATTACTATAGGAAGAGAAAAGTCTATACGACTTATCAATGATGCTGAGAGTAGCAATGGTTTCATAGGTGCTGTTCCACAGAATGATTTGTCTGTAGAGGATCCGAAGATGGAGGATCTCTATGCTTATGGAACAGTTGTCAAGATAGTTAAGACTCTTGAAATGCCTGATGGAACGATGACGGCAATTCTTCAGGGATTCAAACGTTTTTCCCTGCTTGAGATAGTTGGATATGATCCTTATCTGACAGGTCGGGTGCGTTATATTGATGACATTGTTCCTGAAGACAGTACTCAGACCAAGATGATTGCCGAGTCTCTCCGCGAGAAAGCCTCTTTCATTATTCGTTCTGCTGCTTTTGTGCCGCGTGAGGCTGCATCAGCTCTTGAGAGTATAAGCAATTTCGAGTTCCTTGTGAATTTCATAGCTACCACAATTGAAGTGGAGAACTTTATGGATAAGGTAGAACTGCTACAATATGCAGATCTCAATATCAGGGCGATGAAATTGTTGGCAGTGCTTGATACTCAGGTGGAACTTCAGAAAATCAAGCAGGAAATCAATCAGAAAGTAAAGAGTGAGATAGACCAGCAGCAGAGGGAGTACTATCTCAACAACCAGCTCAAGACTATTCAGGAGGAGCTTGGTATGGATGAAGTTGAGGAATTTTCTGCATTGAGAGCAAGGGCGGAGGAAAAAATATGGCCGCCTGCCGTTCAGGAGATTTTCGAAAAGGAAATGGCGAAACTGGAGCGATACAACCCTACATCCCCAGACTACAGCATACAATATAATTATATACAGTTTATGCTCGACCTTCCGTGGGGTGAAGTTTCTGAGGATAACCTTGACCTCAAGCACGCTCAGAAGGTACTTGATGAAGATCACTATGGTTTGGACAAAGTGAAGGAAAGAATCATTGAGTATCTTGCTGTATTGAAACTCAAGGGTGATATGAAGTCGCCTATTCTCTGCTTGTATGGCCCTCCAGGTGTAGGAAAAACCAGTCTTGGCAAATCTATAGCTCGTGCTTTGGGTAGAAAATATGTTCGTATAGCACTCGGAGGAGTTCACGATGAATCCGAGATTCGCGGCCACAGAAAGACATATATAGGTGCCCTTCCAGGACGTATTCTTAACGGAATAAACAGGGCAAAGACATCCAATCCTGTCATTGTGCTTGATGAGGTGGACAAACTCAGCAGTGATATAAAGGGCGATCCTTCTTCAGCTTTGCTTGAAGTTCTTGACCCTGAGCAGAATACTACATTCCACGACAACTATCTTGATATTGACTATGATTTGTCAGGAGTTCTGTTCATAACTACAGCCAATAATATAGATGCTATACAGCCGGCACTCAAGGATAGAATGGAAATGATTAATGTCACCGGCTATCTTGCGGAAGAGAAGTTCGAGATTGCCAAGCATTACCTTGTGCCTAAGCAAATCGAAGAACACGGATTGAAGAAAAATCAGTTGAAGTTCGATAAGGCTGCCTTGACTGCTATAATTGATGAGTACACTCACGAATCCGGTGTGCGCGGATTGGAGAAGCAGATAGCCAAGGTCGCTCGTGTGACAGCCAAGAAGATTGCGCTTGACGAGGAGATACCATCTTCTGTCAAGAAAGAGAATCTGAAAGAATATCTCGGTCTTCCTGTGAACTTCCACGACAAGCAGAAAGGTAATGAGGCACCTGGTGTTGTGACCGGACTTGCTTGGACATCTATGGGTGGAGAGATTCTTTTTATAGAAAGTTCAATCAGCAAAGGTAAAGGACTGCTGTCAATGACAGGTAATCTCGGTGATGTGATGAAAGAGTCTGCTACGATTGCATATCAATATATTAAGGCTCATCCGGAACTTACAGGGATGACTTACGAGGAGTTTTCCGAGAAAGACATACACGTACACGTGCCGGAGGGAGCTGTACCAAAGGACGGACCTTCTGCCGGTATCACTATGGTAAGTTCTATGGTTTCCGCTTTCCGTAATCAGACTATCAAGAGTGGAATAGCAATGACTGGCGAAATGACTCTCCGTGGCAGAGTCCTTCCTGTGGGAGGTATTAAGGAGAAGATACTTGCAGCCAAGAGAGCAGGCATCAGTACAATTGTGATTTCTGAGGAAAATCGCAAAGATGTAGAAGACATCAAGGAAATTTATGTAAAAGGTCTTACCTTTGTCTATGTCAAGACTATACAGGATGTGATAGATTTCATATTCTGATAGTTAATAAATATAAGATGGACGTAAAAATTGAACAGACCTGGAAAGACGCACTTGCGGGCGAATTTGACAAACCATATTTCGCTTCGCTTGTGCGTTTTCTGCATCAGGAAAAGGCCGGAGGTTATGAAGTATATCCTCCCGGAAAGCTGATATTCAGGGCATTTGAACTGACTCCTCTTCCAGAAGTCAGGGTCGTTATTCTTGGACAGGATCCGTATCACGGGCCTGGACAGGCAATGGGATTGTCATTTTCCGTGCCTGGAAATATGCCGGCACCGCCTTCATTGAAGAATATATTCAAGGAAATTGAAAGTGATTTGGGAATCAGTATGAGCGGTTATCCCGATCTTGAGAAATGGGCACGGCAGGGAGTGCTTCTTCTCAATGCAGTTCTTACTGTCCGCAGGGCTCAGGCTGCATCTCATAGCAAAATAGGGTGGGAAACTTTTACTGATGCTGTAATTAAATGTATATCAGATCGCTGTAATGGTGTAGTCTTTATGCTTTGGGGGAATTTTGCGCGAAGTAAGAAGGCATTGATTGATACCTCCAGGCATTATGTTCTCGAAGCCGCTCACCCGTCTCCTCTTGCTCGAGGGGCATTTTTCGGTTGTCGTCATTTTTCACGGGCCAATTCACTTCTCCAGCAAAATGGTCTCAAACCAATAGACTGGCAGCTATAATTTTTATTTTTAAACAATGACACGTATTGCATTATTTCCCGGATCATTTGATCCGTTTACAGCAGGTCACCTGAACATTCTTAAAAGGGCTTTGACAATGTTTGACGAAGTAGTTGTCGCTGTAGGAGTAAATATTGATAAAAGGGGATTCTTCCCAAACGAAAAACGTATTGAAATAATCAAGCAGGCTACATCGGGACTGGATGGTGTGCGCATCATACAATACGATAATCTGACCATCGATGTATGTAGGGAATTGGGTATCCGACATATAGTGCGCGGTGTCAGGAATATGATTGATTTTGAAACAGAGAGATCCATTGCGGATGCTAATCGTAGACTTGCACCGGATATCGAGACCGTCATAATTCCTACGGCCCAAGAGTTTGCACATATTTCATCTACAGCAGTGAGAGATATTCTCAGGCACGGCGGTGATACATCCCTATTTGTTCCGGAAGGTGTGGAATTATGAGGCTGATTTATCATATCGCGTTGCTCATATTGCTCTTTACCGGGGGTGAGACTCTTTTGGCTGCCTCAGGGACCGGCTTGCTGCCTTTATCCGAAGCTGATTCTGTCAGTTATGCTTCGCTTGACAAGAAACTGGAAGAGTATTGTTCTGCGTTGAGGTTCGAGACAGTAGCAGTCCAGATTGAGGAGTGCGATTTTCTTATAGCATCTTGTACTGATTCGCTTGTCAGGCAACATATTGCATCGACGTTGTACAGGAAATACCGGACATCAAAATTGATGGGAGTCGAAGCGGTTGCAATACATATTCTTGACAAGTGGTTTTTCAGCGATTCTGTCAGGTTTGAAGATGAAATAGAATTGCTGGATGCCCGGATATATGCGGATTTCAACCGTCAGTCTCTTGTCGGGTGCAGGGCTGCAGAACTTGAACTTCTTGAAATGGACGGGACAAAGGTTTCCCTGTTTGTGCCCGGTACTGCTGACGGACGTTTTAAAATCTTGTATTTTTATGATGTCCATTGCCCTAAATGCAAGATGGAAGCAATCCTGCTCAGAAGTTTGCTAGAGAATGAGGACTATCCTGTAGCTTTTATGCAGTATATACGGGCTCTGATGAATCCGGTTGGAGACGTTATGTTGATGAGCGTTTTGATATGAATCCTCTTTCCGCAGAAGTTACTCATCTTTGGGATCCGCAGAATGATTCAGATTTCCAGCATAAATTCGGCGTTCTGCAGACACCAGGGCTGTTTTTGATAGCTCCGGACAATACAATTCTCGGGCGTGCTCTTGATGCAAGGGCATTGGCTCTTATGCTTAAAACATATTTCGAAGTGCGGGAACTCGAATATGGTTCTGCCGAATCTTCAAAAATGCTTGATACCGTGCTTGGAGACAGTGGCCTGACAGAATGGGATGTAAGATATTTTGCTGACCATCTGGCAGATACGACATTGCCTAAAGGTGATACAACAATGTTCAGGCAGATGTCAGGAGATTTGCTGTATTATCTTTCTTCCAAACCTACGGAGGCTTCCCGTAATGGTTTGAACTATCTTTTAGACAATTATATTCTGAACCGTCCGGATATATGGAAGTCTGCGGATGACTCTCTGAAAATCATAGGGATGGCTCAAATGATGGATGATTTGCTCAAAAAGTCACAGCCAGGGACAAAGATTTCCGGACTGAAGGTTCCTGCTGAACTTTATACTTGGAAGTCTGTTAAAAATGGGAAATACCGTCTGGATAAACTGAGGGGCAGGCGTAACATAATCATATTTTATACAGATGGTTGTGCCAATTGCAATGCGCAGAAAAAGGCTGCAACGGATTTTCTGTCATATGGCTCGGGAGATGATAGACTCAATGTAGATGATGACGTATTGGCAGACGCCGTGTCTGCGGAGGGAGAAGTGTTCGGAAGCGATGTCAGGAAACTCCGGAAGGAGGTTAGACGGACCAGGGTGCTGATGGTCAATGTCGACGAAATTTTGTCAGGAAATTCACAACTTGCAAGCGAACTGTTCGACTCTTTCGATTTGTCAACTCTTCCATACATTGTACTAACTGACGAAAAAGGCATAGTTCTTCGACGCTATGTCTCCCTTATCTGATACATTCCACATCCTTGCTTTTGAGAAGCCTTTTACGTCATTTCTAAGAAGAGAATCGATTGCAAAGTCTTTCTGTGGAATATACGTGCTGTCATTTCGATTCAAATCAATATCTTCAAATTTTTGTCATATACTTAGGTTTTGTATAATAGATATTTAAGTAATTACATTCTTCAAGTTTCAGCAGAAAGCATAAATGTTAAATATCATATAAACTTTGGAAAGAATAATATACCTGATGAAAATAATTTTAAGGATGAGTATGAAATTATTGATGAGGTAAATGGTTCGAGCAGGGTTTATTCGACATTTATTTCCAATATCTGCGACTCAAAGTCCTATCTGGCATTTATGTTTATTACAAAACCAGGGAAGCCTTGTCTTGCCGTTTTTGATAAACTGAATAAAACTACAGATGCTTATGTTTTTGAATCGGATAAATATGTAATTACACAGGTTGTTCCTACTGAGTCATTTGCACTGGTTTTTATGGAAGATGAAGAAGGGGACTATTATGTCTCTCGAATCAATTACTGAAATTTCGAAAAAAGGCTTGACTTTCTGTCAGGCCTTTTTTGAAAATATGATATTGAATTATTTGCTTGCAATGTAGTTTTTATAGTCTTCCATTGACCGGAGAATCACATCCTTTGCGACTTCCGGACCGTAGATGCTGATGAACTGCATTCTGCTTGTATGTTCTCCCGGAATATCCTTATACGTGCTGAAGTAGTGTATAAGCCTGCGGATAATGTCGGTAGGAACTTGATCTATATCTGTCATAGCTCCGTATACGGCATCATTCTCAAGTACTGCGATAATCTTGTCGTCAGCCTGACTGTGGTCAAGAAGTCTGAGACCACCGATTGGACGGGCCTTGACAATAATATCACCGTGAGTTACGTCCTTTTCAGTGAGAATACATATATCAAGAGGGTCTCCGTCTCCTTCGATGTCCATTCTTACCAAAGCCTTGTTGGTAAGCTCTGCCATCTGTGGACCGCAATATGTCTTTGGCAGGAATCCGTAAAGTGAAGGCACGATGTTGGAGAATTTCTGGGGGCGGTCAAGGGAAAGGTATCCCGATTCCTTGTCTACTTCATATTTTACAGTGTCCGTAGGGACTATTTCTATAAATGCCCTGACCTCGTCAGGAACGTTGTTACCAAGGCTTATTCCGTGCCAAGGATGTGCTTTGTGAGCGTGACTGAAATCCATTTGTTCTTCTTCAATAAACCGTATCTGTAATACGGAGGTTATTTCTGTTCCGTTTTTACAAAATGCAAAGTTAATCCCTTTGTTCGGGATTACAAAGCTCTTTTGAAGATTTTATCTTTTCGCCTATGATTCTTGCGGAGATTTTTACCAGTTCCTGACAAGGACGTTTCTTGTAGTATTCAGCTGTTCTGTCTGACGGCACGGGACTTTCAACCGTTTTTGGAGCAAGTCCTAACAGTTCCTTACAAACAATCGAACCGTTGATGTCGCGGAATTTGCCGGCAACCTCTTGTACCAGGGTATAGTTTTCGGTCCTGCGCGCTTTGTCTGACGGATTATCAGCAGGGCACAGCAAACCTGCAATCGCTACCATACCGCTTACGCTTCCGCATACTTCCCTGAGTCTGCCCATTCCGCCTCCAAATCCAGATGCTATTGCAGCAGCGGTCTTGTCATCTATTCCGAAAATATCGTTATATGCCAGAACTACGGCCTGGCAACAGTTGTAGCCATCTTTGAATAGTTGTCCGGCTTTTTCAACTCTTTCTTCCAAATCAAAATTCTTCACGTCTTGTATCTTTTACTTCAGTATTTAAATTCTACTTATCTTCATTATACTCTTTATGTTCCGCATTTGTGAAATGACCTTGTCAAGCTCCAGATTGCTCGGTACGGCAATTTTCATTGAAATGTCATAGGTTGCGCTCCTTTCGTTTTCATTCACACTGAACTGCCTGACGGAGGCCCGGAACGAATTTACAATATCCATTATTGCATTTATTACAGAAGGGTCCATATCCGCTACAACTCTCAAGTTTGCCTGGAAGTTGCCGCTTGACGGATTTTCGCTCCATTTTACCTTCTGAATCCTATATGGGTACATCTCCATCAGTCTGGCAGCGTTTGGACACGAAATCCTGTGAATCTTGATTCCTTCTGTCCTTGTTACGAATCCGAACACGTCATCACCATAAACCGGATTACAGCATTTTGCCATCCTGTAGTCCATTCCTTTAACGTTTCTGGCGTCAATTACAAGAATATCATCATTGCCTTTCTGGCTCTGGCTTACCGTTCTTGTCTTTTTCTCTGTCTCAGGAATTTCCGGCGCCGGTTGTTCTCCGGTAGCCTCTATTATCCAGTTCTTTACATCAGCAATATCGATTTCTTCAGCGCCTAAAGCAGCATAGAACGCGTTTACTGTCTTGAATTGCTGCTTTTTCATTATTACAGCGAGGATTTCGTCATTCAACTCCATCTTCCAGTTCTTGAGGCGCCTTCCAAGTAGTTCTTTCCCGTCTGCAGCCTTACGGAACTCAGCTTCGTTCAGTTTCTGCCTGATTTTGTTGCGCGCTTTTGCCGTGCACACAATATTCATCCAGTCCGCTGACGGTTTCTGGTTCTTTCCCTGCATAATCTCCACGATGTCTCCGGTTTTCAGCTTTTCCTTGATTGGGACAGCTTTACCGTTGACACGTCCTCCTGTACATTTGATACCGAGATTGGTGTGAATATCAAAAGCGAAATCAAGGACTGTCGCGCCTTCGGGAAGCTTTCTCAGTTCTCCTGACGGAGTGAAAACGAAAACTTCCTTTGACGGCATTGCAAGAATGTCATCTTCGTAATATGTTGACATAGGGTCGCCTTCCGAACCTAACGGGTTTTCGAGTGCCTTGCGTACTGCCGTAAGCCACTTGTCCAGAGTTGCTTCGTGGCGGATTCCCTTGTATGACCAGTGTGAAGCAAGGCCGCTTTCAGCCGTATCGTCCATCCTTTTTGTCCTGATCTGGACCTCAAGGAAACTGCCTTCCTTGTTTTTGACAGTGATATGGAGCGACTCGTATCCATTAGGTTTTGGGTTGGAAATCCAGTCTCTCAGCCTTTTGGTGTCTGATTCGTACTCTTCTGTCACGTATGAAAACACTTTCCAGCATAGAGCGTGCTCAGTTTCCCTATCCTCTTCGCAGTCTATTATGAAGCGGATTGCAAATACATCGAAGACTCCTTCAAAAGGAACTTTCTGCTTTTGCATTTTGCGGTAAATGGACAGAGCAGTCTTGGTTCTTATCTTCAACTTGTACCGGATACCTTCATCAGACAATTTCTGCTTGAGTGGCTCTATGAATTGAGTCATCAGTTGCTGTCTGTCACGTTCAGTACTGAGGAGTTTGTTGGTGATAGTTCTGTACTGTTCCGGATCCGTATATCTGAAATATATGTCTTCCATTTCACTTTTGATGTTGTACAATCCGAGCTGGTGGGCCAATGGAATATACAGCATCATTGTTTCCAGTATTTTCCTTTCTCTTGAAAGTTTGGGAAACATATCCAGGGATCTCATAACTTCCAGCCTGTCAGCTATTTTGAGTACAGTTACCCGTGGGTCTTTGGAATATGAGACAATTAGTTTCTTATAGTTTTCCGCTTCAAGTCTGGTGTCTTTCGGTTTGATGCGGGAAATCTTGTCAAGTCCGTCAACCATCGTAAGGACATCCTGGCCGAAAATGGCTGATTTGATGTCCAGTTCGGAGTTGAACCTTGTAGCTTCGTGCAGGTATACTGCAGCAATGCACTCTGCAGGCAGTCCGATTTCATCGCAGGAAATCTTTGCAACACCTGTAGCGTGTTCGATGAATGGATGCCCGTTGCCTCTTGTGCGCCCTTTGAGGGAATCTTCAGCAAGATCGTAAGCGGCCTTAATCAATGTCCTTCCGGCATCATCATATCTTGGGAAAAGTTCGTCTATATTGTTCATTATTTTCTTTGTTAAGACGTTCAACTTTCGGGCGTAATATATGCGCAGCACAAATATAGGTAAAGTCCGGAGCAGAGGCAAATTGTATTTGACTGAGCAAAGACTGTCTGTTATATATGAGCATTGTTCAAATATACAAAAATCAGACGAAATATTTGATGACAATTTGTATATTTGCAGCTATGAATCTGTCAAACTTGATACAATGTTCTTTCAGGTCTGGTTGCGACATCTTTCACCGGTAGCTATTTTGGCCGGATAATCCGGCTGTCCTGACGCAGAAAGCAAGAAGAATATCCGGTAAAGCGGTTCATCTGATTATGCACAACAAATGATTATATACAGCAATTTAATCATCCAGTTTAAAATTTGTTTTTCGAAATGGATTTCATTACTTTATTGGACTACATAGGAACTTTTGCTTTTGCCATCAGTGGAATCAGGCTGGCAGCTGCCAAGAACTTTGATATTTTCGGCGCGTACGTGGTAGGATTCGTTACTGCGATTGGCGGAGGTACTCTAAGGGACCTTCTTCTTGATGTTACACCTTTCTGGATGGAGCAGCCTTCTTATGTGATAATAACTGCCGTAGCTCTGATATTCGTGATACTTTTCCGCAGGCAGATTGTAAGGCTTGACAATACATTCTTCATCTTTGATGCCATAGGAATCGGTTTGTTCACGGTCGTCGGTGTTGAACGCAGCCTTGTAGCCGGCTTTCCTATATGGGTCAATATAACGATGGGAGCTATTACGGGAGCAGCGGGAGGTATGTTCCGTGACATTTTTATCAACGAAGTTCCGCTGATTTTCAGAAAAGATATATATGCCGTAGCCTGCGTGATTGGTGGAATCGTGTATTATATTTGCCTTTGGGCTGGATGCGGACACGTCTTCACTCAGGTTACAGCTGCCTCCACAGTCATCCTTGCGAGGATACTTTCCGTCAGATTCGGCATAAGTCTTCCTTCATTGAAGCCTATCGATGCTAACGGAGCGGATTCGTAGCGTCATAATCAGTGAATAAAGAATAACAGAATTTAAAACAGAAGGTTAAATCCGAATAGCTGGTTTCCGCAGAATTCAGCTTCCAGGGTGGTATTGTTTGCTTCGTCTCGTGAGCAGAGTATCTTCGGCGTGTCAAGTTCTGTGGCTATTATATCCCCTATTTTTACAGATGTCAGCATCGTGCATTCGCATAATGCTGCTTCAATCTTTTCAATCATACCTTCCGTATCTGTTGTAAATATAGCCTCTCCGTTGTTGTTGATAGTCAGGCGATTGTCTTTATTCTCAAATACGACTTTGTTATATAGAGGGAAGGGGAGTATCGAAGTGCGGTCCGCGCAAGATGCAGCTGCAATTTCGGGCATCTTGTCACCTATGTAGAGAAATGCCCCGAAGTTGAGGGCATCATAGTATCTGGATGCGAACTTCTTTCCGACAGCCTTGCCTGCTTTAGTTACTCTTGCAAAGACAGCCGGTGTCCATAAGATTGAATTGACACATTCGGGAGAGTAGAAATCTCTGTTCTCTCTCTCCCAAGTCGTGTCAGGGCGGCAGTACAAACTGCCGTTTTGATATGTCTTTATAATTATGTTCATCAGTGTTGGTTCCGAAGTTTGATTTTGTTATGATAGGTATATCTAATCAGAACAGTGAACCTTGACTTCCGAATTTGTTTTTGAGCATATTGACAGCATCTGCAGTTTCATTATCTGAAAGAGGCTTGTTTGATGCAGCTTTCTTTTCTTGTTTTGCGGCTTTCTTTTCTGCTTCAAACTGTTCTTTGAGCTTTGCAAACTGGCGTTTTGTGTCAAGTGTGAAGTCTCCGTTGTCAATCCAGGCGAAATATGACGGTTCCGAGAAGTATACTTCCCTTGCACTCTTTCCTTTATGCTTTCCGAAACTGATGCAAGGCTCTTTTTTATCGTTGAGTATGAGTCTTCCTGCATAGTCCACGGTTTTCTGCCTTTCCGAGAAGTTGGCGAGGAATGGTACGTCATTTTTCAATGTGTCCGGGTACTTGTCAAGCTGTGCCTTGAGAACTTCGTATGTCGCCATAGTGTCAGCTTCGGCTGCGTGTGCATTCTCAAGGTCAAGACCGCAGTAGAACCTGTATGCTGCTTTAAGGTTGCGCGGTTCCATTGCGTGAAAAATGTTTTGTACATCAACCATTTTCATTTCGTGCAGGTTGATGTCAAGATTGGCATTCCTGTATCTGCGTACTCTTTCTATTTCTTCAGCAAGCATTGGCAGATCGAATTTTGCTGAGTTGAATCCTGCGAGATCGCATCCGGAAGCCCATTCAACGACTTCTGCTGCAATCTGTTCGAAAGTAGGACAGTCGCGGAGTTCTTCATCAGATATTCCGTGTATGGCCTGTGCTGATGGAGTTATAGGTTTCTGGCATTCGTGCTCATAGTCCCAAGGCTTTACTCTCCAGGTCTTTACTCCGTTTTCGCCATCGGGCAAAACTTTTACAAAGCAGAGCTCGATTATAGCATCAGAAGCTATGTTCAGGCCAGTGCTTTCTATATCAAAAAATAAAAGGGGTCTTTCTAGATTCAGTTTCATTACGATATCATTATCGGCATTATGATTCCACAAATCTTTCCGCTTTCCTCTTCGTTTTCAGCAGGAATCACAAGTGCAGCTCTTTTACTGTCAAGGAATTTCATAACTACTTCACCGCAATTCATATTTGACAGAATCTCTATGATGAATGGAGATTTGAATCCTATTGCGAGATCTTCACCATCATACTGGCAGGCGATTTTCTCGTACGCAGCAATGGAAAAGCCAAGGTCTTGTGCTGAAATCTCAAGACTTCCTCCTGTCAGGTCGAATTTTATGTGATTCGATGCCTTATTGGCGCAAACGGATACGCGGCGTACAGTATTGAGAAGCTGCATCCTGTCTATTTTCAGGATGTTTGAATTGTTTTGCGGTATTACATCACGGTATTTCGGATATTTTCCCACGACAAGACGGCAGATAACCTCTGTCTGATCGAATTTGAAAGAGGCGTTTTTGCTGTCAAATGTGACCTGTACATTTTCTACATCCTTGCCGATTATAGACTTCAGGATGCCGGCCGGTTTCTTGTGAAGAATGAATGAGGCCTTTTCATCTGCTTTTACATCTGTTGTTGTGTAGCAGATAAGCTTGTGTGAGTCAGATGCCACGAGAGTCGTCGAGTCTGTTTCGATATCGAAAAGTATACCGTTCATCGCAGGGCGTATCTCGTCATCTGCTGTTGCGTATATTGTGCTTGAAATTCCTTCTACAAGGCTTTCTGCCGGGAAAGTCAAGGATGTAGCTGTCTCGTCTGTTCCAGTGATTTCCGGATAGTCTTCAGCCGGAAAATACGGGAGGGTGGATGTTCCGCTTGCCCAGCTGCATTCGAATGAGCTGTCGCCTATGGTAGTGATAGTCAGAGGCTGGTCAGGAAGTTCCTTGAGCAGGTCCATCATATGTTTTGCCGGAACAGCGATTTTACCTTCTTCCGCTGCGCTTTCCACTTCTATCATTGTTCGGAGCGTGAGCTCTGTATCGGAGGCAGTAATCTCCAGAATGTTGTCCTTGAGGTCAAACAGAAAGTTCTCAAGAATAGGCAGAGGTGATTTTGCCGGGATTGCTTTCGAGATGGCCATAACCCCTCTGAGCAGTTCAGAACTCGAAATTATAAGTTTCATACCCATCAATAATTTAAAACATTTTAAGACAACAAATGTAAGAAAAAAATCAATACAGTGGCACATTTTTTGGTTTTTCCCACCTTCGGTCTGATATGACAGACTTTGTTTTGTCAAATTTTAACAAACTGTAAGATATGAAAAAAGGGATTTTATTTGCATTGCTTTCAGCTTTGATGGGAGGCGTTACTGCTTTCGCTGTTGTGAGAGCATCATTGCCCGAGTCTGCGGTTGTGCAGACAGGTTCTGACGGGGCAGGAGTGTACAGGACAGTCAATCTTGCACAGGATAATTGGCCAGATTTTACATATGCTGCCGAATCGGCAGTTGATGCGGTCGTGTATGTCAAAGTGACATCTACTGACC
>Tibetan_p1__coassemble_675_pt1 | contig 16677 bp, 12 predicted proteins | sample Tibetan_p1__metabat2_high_PE_033 | metagenome-assembled genome bin Tibetan_p1
TTATTCCTCAGGGAACAGTTGGCGCGGGTATCACTTTTGCCTATAATACATACGGCATCGGAAACGGAATGGATGATTCCGGATTCAAGGCATTATTCTCGCTTATTCAAAATGTACACGGTAATGTATCCAACTTTACCTTGTCGCCATTTGTTTCTTATTTTGTGAAAGATAACCTATCTGTCGGAGTGAGGTTTGATTATGGCCGTTCATTTGTCAATCTTGATGATGTCAGTCTCAACCTTGTCGATGATATGAATATAGCTTTGAAAGACTACAGATATATGAAGCAGTCTTATTCCGGAGCTGCCACTTTGAGAAATTATATGCCTTTCGCGAACAGTAAAAGGTTTGCAATGTTTTCCGAGGTGCGTCTGTCCGGAGGATATGCACAGGCTAAGAATTTCAAGGTTGTGGATGGTCGTAATGTCGGCACTTATCAGGATATATACAAATGTGAGGTCGGAATAGTTCCTGGACTTGCAGCTTTTATCACAAACGAGGTTGCTTTTGAGATTTCTGTTGGACTTCTCGGATTCGATTACCAGAAGGTGAAACAGGTAACAAATCAGGTTGAATACAGTGAGATGACCAAGAGTGGTGCAAACTTCAAGGTAAACCTGTTTGCTATAAGTTTCGGTCTGTCTTTCTATATTCAGACAGGTGATCATCGAGTTAAAAAGAATAAAACGAAGTAGAGGATATGTGCAGAGTAATTAAGTATGCGCTACGCTTTTTGGCAGTCGTTTTCCTGCCTCTTTTCAATTCTTGTCTGTTCGAAAACGATATGTCTTATCCAGTAGTTCCGGCTGAAGTTCTTGAGTTTGAGGTAGAAGGACAGAAATCGGTTTCCATAGACAAGGAACAGAGGATTATCAATGTTGTCGTTGGAGAAAAAGAGGATATTAAGTCTCTCTCACTTAAGAAGTTAGTTATGACTCCTGAGGCTAAGTGCTCTCAATTGTCAGAGGGAATGAAGCTGGATTTGTCATCGCCAGTTGAAGTTGTACTTACAACTTATCAGGACTATGGCTGGACTATTAAGGCTACGCAGCCGGTAGAGCGTTATGTCAGGTGCGAAGGTATTGTAGGAGAACTTATTATCGATATAAGCAGCAGACGTATTACAGTACCTGTTTCTGACAAGGTATCGCTTAAGGATATAAGCATTACTGCTCTCAAACTTGAGGCAGAAGGCTCGGTTATCACTCATTATGAAGAAGAGGAGCCTGACGGAAAGATAAAACGTGTACCGATGCCCGCATTGCCTTACAAATTTGATTGTACCAAGTGGCGATATTTCATCGTGGAACTGAGGGGACAGGAGTTTCGCTGGGGTGTGAATCTGGTCCATACGGATGTGTCACTTTCGGTTACAGGTGTCAATGCCTGGGCAAAGAAAGCAGATGTAACCGGTATTTTAGAAGATTCTGCTTCTGCTGTTCTCAAGTATAGAGTGAAAGGCGGTGAGCAATGGTCGGAATACTCAGATTTGAAGGTGAGCGGCAATTCTTTCACCGCAACAATCAGCGGTCTTGAGCCAGCTACCGAATATGAAGTCAGAGTTGAGTGTGGCGAGGATGCTTCATCTGAAGTATCTTTCACTACAGAGACAGAGCAGACACTCCCTAATTTGGGATTCGATTCCTGGAACAAAGTTGGCAAAATATGGTATCCTAATGCTGCGGATGCTGAAAAAATTTGGGATTCAGCCAATCCGGGTTCTGGTAACTTCGGATTCATAACAACTACACCAGTTGAGGATATAGCTGTTCCTGGCAAGGGAACTAACGCAGCCAGACTTGAAAGTCTAAAGGCTGTGATAGCATTTGCTGCCGGCAATATTTTCACAGGAAGTTTCGTTAAGATTGACGGAATCGGAGCCATATTGGACTGGGGAGTTCCGTTCTCATCCAGACCAACAGCAATGAAAGGCTATTACAAGTATTCACCGAAGGTAATAGACAATGTGAAGTCTCCTTATGAAGAACTCAAAGGTCAGACTGACGTGGCAAGAGTAATGGTGTTCCTTACTGATTGGGACGAGCCTTTCCGAGTTAAGACCAAAGAGAGCAAATTCGTTGATTTTGAGAATGATCCTCATATAATTGCCTATGGCCAACTGGAAGAAAACAAGGCTGTATCGGAATACACTCAATTCGATATACAGCTTGAGTACAGGGATACAGCCAGAAAACCAAGATATATTGTTGTAGTTGGAAGTTCCAGCAAATACGGTGACTATTTCACCGGTGCTGTCGGCAGTACGTTATGGCTTGACGAACTGGAACTTGTCTATTAGAATATCATCATTGCAAGCCCTGCGGCAATTGCTATGATTACATTGAGGAGCTTCGCAAGTGCGAAGCTCTTTTTACTTTCTGCCAGTAGCGGGATTGAAGCGTGACCGTCCTGTGATATACAACTTGCCACAAGTACAGGCATAGGTACAACCCCTGCTGCATAAAGGGTTACGAAAATCATATGTGGACCGGATTCTGGTATAATGCCAACCAATGCTGCCAGTAGAATCATCAGAAAAGTGTTGTCACTTATCCATTTATCTATATCTATGTATTGCAGACCGAAGTTGATTACAAGCAATACGCCAAAAGTCCAGGCAAATATGACCGGCAGGTGCTTCTTTACTATATGAGTCCACAGATGTTCTTCGATGAAGTGGTCAGAGGCTAATATCAGCACAATCAGCACTATTACACTGAGTCCTGCGAACATCATATTCATCCAGTCTTCACTCAGAAGGTTGATATGGACTTTATGATCGTGGTCGGTATGGCATTGTTCAGTGCAGATGTTTTTTTCGGTCTGATGATATTGACTTTCAGTGTGTTCAGGTTCCTGGTGCGCGTGGTCGTGATGTTCGTGTCCGAGCTGTCCTGTCCCCAATGCCGCAATGAATATGGCAAGTCCGATAAACATACTTATTCTTTTCAAACCGAAATGCCGTCTTGTTCTTGTATGTTCATCAAACTCCGGCTCAAAATCCTCGTGCACTACGTATCCATCTTTGCATTCTATTGCATTTGTGCAACTGGAATCGCTGATAACACGGTGTCCCTTCTTGGAGATGCGATCTTTGACAAAATCAGTGATTATTCCTGTTGTTACAGCTATTGCAAAAGTGAGGGTGAATATAAATAATGCCTTTTCAGGAATCATTGCAAGCATAACGAAGGCTTCGTCTCCAGATGTGGCAATCATCATTGCTACCAATGCACCGAAACTGAAGAGACCGTGAGTGTAGAGAGATACGGTCGCAAATCCTCCCATACAACCTGGTATTGAACCTAAAAGTGCAGCAATGATTACCTGTCCTGTCTTGGTTTTTCTCAGTCCTTTGAGCATAAGCCCTCTGGATTCGATATTGATTGATTCAATCATCATCATCATAACAGTGACCAGTCCGGTGATGAGGATTGAATTTCTCAGCGCGTCTATAAGTAAATGCATAGTTCGATTTTTTTCTTGCAATCTTTGGTGATTGCTAATCCATTGTTATTGAATATGTCTGCTGTTTATTCGAGCCATCCGGCTATGAATAGATTGATGATCGGACGAAGAGGGGAGTTTGTTGTAAGTGTAACTACTGCGAGTGCTTCACCTTTAGGCATTGTTGATGTGTCAAGGTCAATGGAGAAGATAGAACTTTCTCCAGGTCCGGCTGTCGGTATTCCTTTGGGGGATGCTTTGCCAGAATCCACATCTATCTTGTATACTTTAAATTCTGATTTGCCCGTATTCTTGAATTTGTATTCTGCGTGGACTATGGTTCCTTGTTTTGCTTTTCCGAAGGAATATGTACTATTCTCGAACATCGGTCTGGCTCCTGCAGCTTTCTGTTCTTTTGTAAGATTGTCGAAGTTTTCCTTGGTATAGCCCCAGAATGTAAGTTCGCCATCCTGTCTTTTCCCGTTTGCGATGACACTTGTCCTATAGAAGTTCTTTCCCCATTTCTGTCTCGATGCTTTTATGGTAAAATCGAGATTTGCTGTTGTTCTGGCCGGAATCGGGTTCGGACTAACGCTTAGAGATAGTTCCGGTGTTGTTTCCGAGAATGAAACAGTCACGGGAGAACCGGAAAGATTCGCGATTTTGACTGTCCCGCTCCTGACTCCGCCTTGTTCCAGATTTCCGGCTTTTATTACAGTTTCCTTGATACCGATTGCTCCGAACCTTTCCTGATACCTTTCTTCCAACGTAAGCTGTTTCGCCATTGAATGGCCTCTGAGTTTCAGGATTACAGGTTTTTTTATTCCGGAGAAGTAAACTGTAAGGCTTTTGTCGAATGGGTATGGTCCTTCATCGTTCGAATAAGTAGCCGATATCGTACCTTTGCTTCCGGGGCGGATCGGTTCTCTTGTCCATTTTACATTTGTGCATCCGCAAGATGATGATACGTTGTAGATGACTGCCGGTTTGTCGGATTTGTTTGTCACTGTAAATGTGCAGCTGACAGGGCCGCTGTCGAGCATAATGTCTCCGAAATCGTGTACTGTCTTGTCTATTTCAAGACCATTGCCTATTGGCTGTCCTGTTGCTGACCGAAGAAGCAGCCCGGATGCAAAAATGCTGAATATCAGGCATATTATGAATTTATTCTTCATATTTGTTCTTTATTTGGTTTTGGCTGTGTTTTTTTCTTGTATCGGATAATCTCCAATTATCAGCCACTTCTGCAAAGATACTATAAAATGACTTTCTATCTTTGAAAATAAGAATAAATCATTAAATTTGCAGAACTTTTTGCCTAAACTATTGATGGCGAACACTAACAATTAAAATAAATTAGAAATGGCTTACAAAATTACTGACAGCTGCGTAGCATGCGGAACTTGTATGGGTGAGTGCCCACAGGGTGCAATTTCAGAGGGTGACATCTATAAGATCGATGCAGACCTTTGTGTAGATTGCGGTACTTGCGCAGACGCTTGTCCAATGGGCGCAATCGTTGCTGAGTAATCTCGGTTGCAACAGTACAGAAAGGTTCCTGTCTTTAACCGGCAGGAACCTTTTTTATATTTATATTGTTTTATATTTGTATTGGCAGAGGATTCTTTACTTGCAGACCATAATATCAAGAATCATATTGTCCGTAATCTGCATACCCACGGAGCCGATACGTCCGAGATTCATAATGGTCTTCTCTATTTCCTTTTCAATGATACCATCGTGTTCTGATACGCAAGTGCCATCCATCGCCAGAACAGCCGACTGCAGCGCGCTTGACACTCCTGAAGCTACTTTCATCGCGCAACCGACTTTGGCTCCGTCACACACCATTCCAGTGATATTTCCTATCATATTTTTAATGGCGTAGCACACCTGGGCGTACGAGCCTCCTCTCAGATATACAAGACCACAGGAAGAACCGGTTGATGCGATTACACATCCGCATAATGCGGAAAGTTTTCCGAGATAACCTTTTATGTGTATTGCTACCAGATGGCTCAAGACAAGTGCGCGTGCAAGTTGCTGGTCTGAGCATCCGTATTTCTGTGCGTATGCTATCACAGGCATCGTTACTGTGATTCCCTGGTTTCCACTTCCGGAGTTACTCATAGCTGCCAAAGTACAACCGGCCATACGTGCATCTGAAGCTGCTGCTGTCAGAGACATAGCATAACTCATAAAATCTGACCCGAAGACTTCCTTGTATTTTCCGGACATTATGGTTTTCCCTACTTTAAGTCCGTAGTTGCCTTTCAGACCTTCAGTGGCAAGAGCCAAATTCAATGTTCTTGATTCGAGGATAAACTCTATATCTTCGTATGGGACAGATGTCGCGAAATCATATATTTCCTTGATGGTCAGATTGTAGTCTTTTGTCGTTTTCTGATGCTCGTCTGCCGATTTTTCTTCCTTGTGAGAGTTGAACAGTATATTTTCATCGAAACAAGTCTCCACAATGTTGTCGTGGTCATCTTCAATGACAGCACTTGCGCAGTGGTCTCCCTTTATGCTGACGGAAGCTTTGACGTATAATTTGTGGTCAGTATCCGCCAGGCCTACGGTCACATTTTTATTCTCTACCAGTTCCTTTGCTCTTGCAATGGACTCCTGGTCGAGGTCGTGCAGAACCTCCAGTCCATATCGTGATTTTCCACATACGGCACCAAGGGCGGCTGCAATGTGCAGACCTATCATTCCAGTGCCCGGGATACCGACTCCCATACCATTCTTCAGAATATTTCCGCTGACTTCAATCTTTACCTTGAAATCGGCAGTAAGTCTCCAACCCGGAGAGCTGCATTCGCACTTCTCTTCGATTACTTCCATTGCCTTGGCGACTGCAAGAGCAACGGCAATCGGTTCAGTACAACCTAAAGCGGGCTTGACTTCCTTGCGTATCAGTCCGATGATTTCAGATTCTCTTGGTGTCATAATTTTAAACAGTTTAAAATCAATGATATGGTTTCATATATTTCCTCTTCTGTGCAGAGCGTTTCCACCGGAAAACCGAGGCAGGCTGTCATATAGCCGTTTCCTTGATAAATTATTCCTGCAGACGTTCCGCTGTCAGCATATCTGAGAAATGTTTTTGCAGACGTTGATGCCGGAGCTATTCCGTCAGGACTTTCAATACAGTATCTGTCAGGGTTCGGAGATGTATGGAAGTATACAGCAGGAAGTCCTGGTTTCTGTCCTCCGTTGACAGTCATTATCACTTTTCCGTTCTGTCCGGCGTGGTTTCCTGCCCATCTGAAGCCGAGAGTCTTTTTCGCGAACTCTTTGGCTTGGACTGTGGCGATGCTGTCTTTTACCACCGGATATATTCTGTCCCATATATCTGTTCCGATATTGGAGCCGCTTACTATAAGATTTCCTCCTTTTGAGGTGAACTTTTTGAGAGCGTGCTGTATTTCCGGAGTAAATATCGTATGCGCTGACCTTTCCTTACCTTTCCAGGTTGTTATCTGTTTACCGCAAATCAAGTCTATGCAACTTGCACCATCAGTCAGAGTACTGTCAGCGACGAAAGCGTCATTGCTGCAGGAGAAGAATCGGTAGCCGTATTTTATTATAGCTTTTCCGTGAATGAAAGGAAAGTCGAAAGTGTTTCCGGCTACAGTGTTTCCGGCATAGCCGCTGTATGATGCACCGAATCCCGGGTTCTCGTTACTTATCCACTCTTTCTCTCTTCGGAACTCGTTCATATCTCCAATGTATGCAATCTCATTGATGTAGCTTACCCCGCGGTCTGCCCGGTTGTCAAATCCGGCGTATGACGGTGTATCTATAAAAGCAGGGCTGCTGACCCTGTCGAAGTTGTTGACAATCAGTATGCTTCTTTGCGGATTGTCTTTGTTCGCATCTTTACTTGCATCTTTATTTGTATCTTTGGATGCATCTTTGTTAATATCTTTGGCTGGTGCACCTGCGCTGATTATCTCTGAAGGAAAACTGATTCCGCCTCCATTCACAGCTGTAATTTTCCAACTGTATATATCTCCTTTCCTTATTTTCCGAACTACACGGAAGCGTCCGTCATTATCTGCTTGTACGTTGACTTTTACTCCATTGTCGAATGCACCGTCATTTATGCGTGTCTGCAGGATAAACCCTTCAGCTACAGCAGTAGGCTCTATCCTGTCATTGCGTGTTTTCCAGCTTATTTCAACTTCATCATCACCTGTGAATCTGACGGCTGCAGAAGTGACAGGCAGCGGCTGTACGATATATGGTATACCATATCTGTTGCTGAGGTATTTCAGCATACCTTTGTAGATAGCTCTGGAAACAATGAACCTGAATTGCGGGTCCATACCATATTTCATATCCTCAAAATTCTGGTGAGACAGCAATTCAAGCAGCATTGCCGGCGAAGCCGGTGTCCTTGACTCTCGGTACCCTCTGTCCCAGGTCTGTCTGCGACTCCAGTCGGGATTCATTTCGCTGCGGATATCGTTAATAATCTGGCTTTGTACGACATCTGCATATTCACGGCTGGTCATCCTGCTTTCCTTTGACGGAAGTTCGGTCTTACCTTCAGATTTGAATGTGTATATGGCAAGTGTTCCTACTATTGAATCATTGGGGGTTGTCCCGGCATCAGAATGGAAGCCGAATGTAAGATCCACAGGTATTCCTTTACCCGGCTTTCCGGGATTTGTTTCAGAACCTTCGCTAATCCAGGCAGACCAATCTCCCCTTGACATAAAGTCATCTTTGTAGTCGCTTTTGTCTTCATTCTGGCTGTAAACCGAGCTGTCGGCTCCGCTCCATTGCAGATAATATCTGGCAGCCTCTGCATTCCGGGGCATACCGGATACTTCTCCGTTTCTTTCGATATTGCCCATACCGCCTCCGAATCTGACGGCATCTGCGCTTACTATGCTTCCCGGTTCGTGCCTGAAACCATCAGGTGTTCGTGCAAGAAGCTCTACATAGCCTTTGCATCCCTCTTCGAAGGGAAAGGTTCCGAGGTAGATCCACATTCCTCCGCCTTTTTTCTGGTTTACGGCAAATTCTGATTTTCCTCCGGCGTGATGCACAATATAATGTGCGCAGGATGTGCTTTTCGGAAATGATTTGTATGAGACATAGACGGCATAATCTCCTGTTGCTTTTATTTCAGGAATCCATTCAACCCTTGGGGCGTTTGTCTCTGTATTTCTGCAACTGACCTTTCTGGATGTGCCTGAGATGAACGGGTTGTCCGTTCCTGAATATACGGCTTTGGTGTCGGCGAATCCAGTCCCGGCGTCCTCCCATTGCTTGGATTCCCTGTATGTCCCTGTTGTTCTGGACGGACCATTTATTCCATAGCCGTATTCTTCTCCGGTTTGCTCTGACGTCTGCCAGGAAGGATCATTGTCCACAATTACCTCCTCCTTGCGGAAGTCTCTTTCACGTGGCATAATTACATATGCTCCAGCGTTTTCCAGCATCGGGACCAAATATGGCAGTACGAAACCCTGTGTGAACATATCTTCCACGGTGTGGAAAAGGCAAGGCCTCTGCCATTCCCATCTTTGAGAATCTTTGGAGTAGTAGCGTCCGTGACTTTGCCACAAGGCTATTGTCCTGTTTCCGAGTCCTTGTGTGAAGTCATTTCCGTCAAGGCGTTTTACGATGAATCTCTCGTTGGTTGGTGTTTTGGTTCGTTGTCTGCTGACGCGTGGAGTTCCGTCGAATCCGAGTTCAGGAGTAATCAGATGATTGATAGATATTCCACGTGAGAATATTTCGCCTATATTGTAGCAGCTGTATTTTTGTGGCAAGTGGGTCTTCAGCAATGTTTTGAATGACTGAGGGTCACCATCGTGCCAAGGCAGGTCGCCAAGAGTTTCTGTGAAATAGAAGTCAAGAGTCGAACCGCGTTTCATAACAGACTTCATTTTCAGTTTGCTGTAGACTCCGGTCCTTTCCTGCATTATAGTGGTGAGGGTGTCGCATACAGGCTTGAAGTCTTTGACTATCTGTGCTATAGCATCTGTATGGAGGCATAGTCCCAACAATGCAAGTATGATACTGGTTCCTCTTATCTTCATTTTATCCTCCTTTGTAATGAAAGTGAAAGTATGTAGATAATTGCAATCCCTGTCATAAGTCCTATGCAGTCGGCTACGAGGTCAGTTATGTCGCTGTCTCTGTAATCTGTCAGTGATTGAAGCACTTCTGTACCTGCGGCTATTGCAGTGCCGCTCAGGAATATCAGGATAGCAGTCAATAATTTCCGCTTTCTACTGTGGCCTGCTTCGTTGAGGGCTAACCAGGTAAGGATAGGGTACGGCAAGAAGAACAGAAAATGGACAACCTTGTCTGTCGGTATGCCAAACAGAGACATTTGAACCTGTGGCAGTGAATCCGGTCTAATCAGGCAAAGCAGTATGACTGCAGCAAGATACACTGCCAAAGCGGAAATTGCTCCATATTTTTTCCTTACAGTCATTTTGAGAATTTTATTTCTCCGAAGAATTCCGGTTTATGGAAATCCGGTGATGGTGATTCAATCGGATTCCAGCTCAGGAAGTGAACGTGTGAGGTCAGGTCTCCGCATTTGAAGAAATTGACTCTCAGACTGTCCGGAAGGTTTTCGCTGTTTGCCCCGAAAATTTCGAAAGGTATGCACATTGCTGTACTCCAAGAGAAAATACGGTCTGAAATGTCGTATGGTTTCTTTTCGAGACTGCTATGTCTGATTATACGCTGCATTTGTTCTTTCGGTAGAAATTCAGCGTGCTCTCTGTCTGTCCTTTTTGATGCGAGCAATGTACCGATACAAGTGAGTTCGAAGTTGTAGTATGTACCGTCCGACGGATGACTAACGAAAAATTCGCAGCAACTGTCTTCCCAGGAATTTCCCTGGTCTTCCATAGCTACAGCTCTGAGATCAAACCCTTTGACATTGAACAATATACATAGATGCGTCTTGCTTCTTGCTACGGATGCCGCCGCAAGTGGAGTGTATGGAAAAGCATCGGGCCAGTTGTTTTCCGAGATGAAAGCTTTGGCAGCGTGTTCTTCCATTATTTCCTGCATTCTGTCGAAGTCCATTGTCTCGACAGATTCTATATAAGGTACATTTATGTTTTTCATTGCTCTAAGTTCCCTTGTTTTACAGTTTTATATTGCTCTTCCGATTCGCATTTTCATCAGAGAGCCTGCATATCGTTCAGTTTCTTGTAATAGCCGTTCAAAGCTATGAGCTCTTCGTGTTTTCCTCTTTCTACAATACAGCCTTCGTGCATTACACATATTTCATCGGCAGTCTTGATTGTTGAAAGCCTGTGTGCGATAGCAATTGTAGTACGAGAGTTGGTCAGTTTGTCAAGTGCATCCTGTACAAGTCTCTCTGATTCCGTATCAAGTGCGGAAGTAGCCTCGTCAAGTATAAGAATCGGCGGATTCTTGAGAATTGCCCTGGCAATGCTGATTCTCTGTCTCTGTCCTCCGGAAAGCTTCGAACCTCTGTCACCGATGTTGGTCATATAGCCTTCTTCCTTTTCCATAATGAAGTCGTGTGCATTGGCAATCTTCGCAGCTTCTATGACTTGTTCCATTGTGGCCCCTTCTACTCCGAATGCGATGTTGTTGAAAATAGTGTCATTGAACAGGATTGCTTCCTGGTTCACATTTCCTATCAGGCTGCGCAACTCTTTGATGCTTACGTTTCTGATGTCTTTTCCATCAATGGTTATGGAACCTTTGCTGACATCGTGGTAACGTGGTATAAGGTCGACTAATGTAGATTTTCCCGAACCGGATTGTCCTACCAGCGCGACAGTCTTTCCTTTAGGGATTTCAAGATTTATATCCTTGAGTACCTCTTTGCCGTCTTCATATGTGAAGCATACGCCAGTGAATCTGATGCGGTCGCTGAATTTTCCTATCTTTTCCGGAACAGCTGGTTCCTTGATGTTGTTCTCAGCATTCATAATCTTGTTCACGCGCTCCATTGATGCAAGTCCTTTCGGTATGTTGTAGCTGGCTCTCGCGAACTCCTTCAGAGGGGCGAGTACGCTGTAAAGAATGACCATATAGAAAATGAATGTCGGAGCGTCGATAGGGGAGTTGTCGCTCAGAATCAGTGTGCCTCCGAACCACAGCACAAACATTATCATAACTGTGCCGAGAAATTCGCTGACAGGATGTGCTGAAGACTGTCTGATTGCGACTTTGCTCGACGCATCCTTGAACTCGTTTGCAGTCTTTGTGAATCGTCCTATCATCTTGTCCTCTGCAATGAATGCCTTGATGATGCGCAGACCGCCAAGGGTCTCTTCAAGCTGCGACATTGTATCGCTCCATTTCTGCTGTGCTTCAAGCGAGTCCCTTTTCAATTTCTTTCCTATGGCACTCATTCCCCAGGCCATAAGCGGAACGACGGCGACTGTAAACAGTGTTAGCTCCCAGCTGATGAAAACCAGTGTGGAGAAGTATATTACTATCAGGATAGGATTCTTTATCAGCATATCCAGGGAACTCGTGATAGAATTCTCTATTTCACCAACGTCACCACTCATTCTTGCTATGATATCGCCTTTTTTCTGCTGTGAGAAGAATCCCATCGGGAGGTGCATAATCTTATCATATACCATTACCCTGATGTCTCTTACGATTCCTGTGCGAAGCGGAATCATAATGGCCGAAGAGCCGAAGTAGCAGGCCGTTTTCAGCAGTGTCATACCTCCGAGATACAGACCGAGCAGAAGAAGGGTAAGTGAGCCTCCGAATTTCTGCATCAGTGTCGAAGCGTAATAATACATATTGTTGGTGAGCATATCCTTGATAGATGCACCGCTGTCCCAGGGTATGAATTCGTAGGCAGTCGTATCAATATTGAACAGCATCTGCAATATTGGGATTATCAGCGAAAATGAAAATATGTTGAATATTGCAGAAAGAAGGTTCAGTATTACCGCGCCTCCTAAATATTTCTTATATGGTGATGCAAATCGTACAAGTATATGCCAGAATTCTTTCATTATGATGTTTTAAAATGTTAATATTTCGGGATATCCCGTTAAGTCCAAACTGCAAAAATAGTCTTTTTCCTTTTATCTGCAAACTGGCTGTCCGCCGAAAATGCGGAACCGGATATGATTTACATCATTTTCGTTATCCAGTGGTATATCAGCCATATCCTTTGTTTCAGTATTTCAGAATCTATTGTCTCGGCTGTGTCTCTTGTCCTGTTGGTATTCATCGTTATTCCGGACGTGAACATTACTGCAGGTATGTTGTGTTCTGCAAATACTTTCTGGTCTGATAAACCATAGAAAATCTTGGTAAATGCCTCGCTTCCGTAATAATCCAAACCTATGTTGAAGTTTATGGAATAGAGTCTGTTACAGATGTTAAGAATACCTTTTCTGTGCTGTGGCAAACTGTGTTCACCGAGCATAATGAGGTAATCTTTCCTGTTTTTGTCCAGTGGGGCAAGTGTTGTTCCAAGTTGGTCCAGATTGACCATCAGAGTGATTTGGTCAGGGGTGATTGTTTTGCCGCTCAACGGATCTGTCAGATCTCCGTTTTCGATTGAACGCCAAAGAGATTCGGAACCTGTCATATTCATTTCCTTTCCATCGAAGGCTACGAAGATGATGCTGCAGTTGTAGGAACGTCCTAAAGTTTTCATCGCCGAGAACATATCTGCTATACAAGTCAATGCCACGACACCTGAAGCATTGGCGTCTGCACCGGGATAGAGATTCCCGGACAATATTCCAAGGTGGTCATAGTGTGCCCCTATTATTATGTACTTTTCCCTGGGATATTTTTTCGCGCCCGGAATCATTCCTGCTATATTGTGTCCGACAAGTCCTTTCCCTGCATAGAAATGTCTTGCGTATGAACTGTCAAAAGGCATAAGTCCGGCTTTACTGAATTGCCTTATTATATGGAAGGCAGCTTCCGTATTACCCCTTGTACCTGTTGCACGTCCCTGGCAGATGGAGTCTGACAGGAATTTTATATGTCTTTCTATTTTTTCATTCCAGACCATATTTCTGGCTGGTGTATGTTCTGCTACGTGTCCGTTAACGCCATAGGAAAAATTACATATCATTAGGGTCAGGATCGTGCAAATTGTCAGTTTGGTGTGTTTTTTGGTAAAATTTGGCATCTGAGCAAGATAATTTCGTATATTTGTAGGTTTGCTTTAATTGACAAGTATGTCTTTGGCGGTCAAAATTACGAAAAACTATTAAAAGGAGGAAATTATTACGTTATGCATAAAGTGTCGAAAATGATTTTGATTATCTGTCTGTTCCTGGCTTCGGGTATGGTCAGTCTTTATGCACAATATGACAAGGATGTTTTTTTCTATCGTGGCCGTCACGCCCTTGCCGATGGCAAATATTCTCTTGCCATCGAAAATTTTAACGTCCTCGCCCAGCTTGATACTGCGGATTACTGGAATTTCTTTTTCCGTGGAATCGCCAAATACAATCTTGGAGATCTTAGGGGAGCCAAACGAGATTTTGACCGTTCCGTGCGTATAAACCCCGTTTTTACTTCCGGTTATCATTATCGCGGCATAACTGAAAGCCGTTTTGGAAATTATGACAAGGCTCTATCGGATATTCAGAAGGCAATAGAACTGCGACCAGGCTATACAGGCCTTTACTTCAGCCGTGGTGTCACATATTTCCTGTCCGGTCAGTTTGACAAGGCTGTCAGCGACTTTGACAGGTATATAAAGAAAGAACCAAAAGATCCTTCAGCATATCTGAACAGAGGTGCTTCCTGGTTGTTTCTTGGAGATACTTTGAAAGCGGTAACCGATTACAATAAAGCAATCAAATTGGACCGTTTTGATCCCGAGGGGTATGTCAGGAGAGGCAGGCTGTACGCCTCGCAGAAGAGATATGAGCTTGCTCTTGCAGATATGGACAAGGCTATTGAATTGGATACGACAAATACTCTGGCTTTTTTCAATAGGGCGATAATGCATTATGAGCAATCAAACTATACAAAGGCTATGTCCGACCTGAACAGGGTTCTCCGGGATGAGCCTGGAAATGCGCTGACACTTTACAACAGGGGATTGATTTCTGCCCAGTTGGGAGCTTATGAGGATGCTTTGGCTGATATGGATAGAGTACTTGATATAAATCCGGAAAATGTTCTTGCTTATTTCAACCGTGCATCGATTTTCATAGAGATGGGATTGTATAAGGATGCTCTTGAAGATTATGACAAGGCTATCCAACTGTATCCGGATTTTGCCAAGGCATATATGAACCGCTCGTATGTCAAGAGTTTGTTAGGCGATATGAAGTCTTCCAAAGCGGATTATGATATAGCACAGCGCAAAATCAGAGAATATAGACAGAAGAATACGTCTGGTGAAGGTTCATTTGCAGATACGACAAGGAAATATAGTTCTCTTATAGCTTTGGATGCAGATTTTGCTAAAAAAGACTTCAATAACGAACTGCTTCAGCATCGTGATATTGACATAAGGCTGCGTCCTTTGTATAAGTTTGTTTTTACAGGAAGCAAGCAATATGTAAGTTATGCTCTTGAAAGACAGTACGATAACCCATTGATAGCTCGTTTTAAGGCATCTGTCCCTGTCGGTTTGGATTTCAGCAATGATGAAACTGCCCATAATGCTGCAGATTATGGTGAATTGGAAAAGGTTGCCTGGTCGACCGCAGGAGAAGCTCCTGCCGGAGAATTATTTCTCAGGGCCTTGCACGATTATAGCAACAAGCAGTTCAATTCCGCTCTTGATTATTACGGGAAAGCTTTGGACAAGTCTTCAGAAGAGCAGGGTGTCGAAAAACTTTATCAGGCATTCTATTATGTCAATCGTGGTGCCCTACGTGCAGAGATGATTGATTTCATATCTTCTATTGAGAGCAATGTTCAGGTCCTTTCTATGGATGAGGAGGGAAATACCAGAGCAAGAGTACGTGATCAGGTCTCAAGACAGTATGATTATTCAGATGCCGTTGATGATATGGAGTCTGCTGCTGCGATTGTTCCGGATGTACCTTATATATATTTCAATCTCGGAAATTTATATTGTTTGTCTGCCGAGCACATTCGCTCGATTGAGAATTATTCCCGTGCGATTGAGTTATATCCATATATGGCAGATGCTTACTTTAATAGAGGTCTTGTCCTTATTTATCTTAAAGACAAGGAAAAAGGTTGTATTGATTTGTCCAGGGCCGGTGAATTGGGAGTGTCCGATGCCTATAGTGTCATTAAAAAGTATTGTGAAGATGAAGAGTAGCAGGTTTATGAGTTTTTCCAGTGGCAGTTGCGGCAATTGTTATTATCTGGAATATGAAGGTGAGGCAGTTCTTATTGATGCCGGTGTCAGTATGCGCAGGCTGAAGAAGGTTATGACAGAAAATGGTCTTGATCTTGCTTCGGTGAAGGCTGTACTTGTGACACACGATCATTTGGATCATATCAGACATCTTGGTTCATTCTGCAAAAAACTGACATTGCCGGTATATTCTACTCCCGATATTCTCGGCGCCCTTTCCCGCCATACTTTTACAGCTGACTGGATAGCTCCTTGCAGAAGGGAAATTGCAATAGGTGAAACTCTCCGAATCGGTAGTATGGATGTGAAACCGTTTCTTGTTCCGCACGATGCTACCCAGACTGTCGGCTATTCGATAACGATGGGAGAACGCAGATTTGTTATTATGACAGATGTGGGCCGCATTACAGATGAGGCTGTAGAGCTGGCATCTGCTGCCGATACAGTAGTACTCGAATCAAATTATGATATGGATATGCTGATGGGCGGACCGTATACTTATGAGTTGAAGATGAGAATTGTTCAGGGGTGCGGTCATCTGAGTAATGACGAATGCGCCAGTGCTGTCAAACGGTTTCTTCATACTGGTCTGAAAAACATTTTCCTCTGCCATTTGAGCGACAATAACAATACTCGCGAGCTTGCCTACAACTGCACTCTTGCGGCATTGCAGGAGAAAGGGCTGTCGAAAGGGGATATTTCCCTGATGTGTCTGCCGCGTCAGACTCCTTCATCTCTTTTCAATCTGTAATTATTATTGATATTTTTTTGGCGTATTATTATCAGAAATCTTACAAAACTTAGCTTTTTTGTCAATTTTGTAGCGAAATTTATAATTTTTTGTTGATTTTATGTGTAAATCATTGTAAGTTTGCGCGTCTATTTGAAATGCGAACACAATTTTGTTCAGTTATTAACACATAATT
>Tibetan_p1__coassemble_698_pt1 | contig 16431 bp, 12 predicted proteins | sample Tibetan_p1__metabat2_high_PE_033 | metagenome-assembled genome bin Tibetan_p1
ATCATCAAATTAAACACGTATTTCGCAAAGTTACAAAAATATTGTTACATTTGCAATAATCCGGAACGAAACAGCAACACGCTGTTTCACAACAGGAACTGTGCCGCACAAGAACCGGCAGGCGGGCACACTCCAATTGACAGAACCATACGCCTGCCGGCTACAGGGCAATGACAGAGGAGAGAGATTTGAGAGGGTTTACAATACCGTTTGCCGCAGGCGTGGCAATGGCGGTCTTATGTATCAGAGGCCAAATATACGCAGATTCGATATTTGCATCTGCATCATATACGTTATGTCTCACAGCCACAATCGCAATCATTACATACACCCGCAAATCCGGCAACTGTACGCACGCTGGCTGGATAACAATTCTACTCACGGCATTTGCAGGTCTCTCAGCAGGACTTTGTATCGGATTCGGAAACGCTGTACTCGGAATATCATCAATTCCTTGGGTTTTGGAAAAGGTAGCATCTGATGCCGGGGAAAGGCTCACGGAAGCAGTAGACAGAATCTGTTTTTCAGACCCTGAAACAAACGCCCTCGTCAAGGCACTGCTGACAGGTGACCGAAGAGGACTGAGCAACCGCACTAAAGAGATATTCACCCTTAGCGGCGCTTCTCACATACTCGCCCTGTCGGGACTTCATTTGGGAATTATCTACGGAATGGTTCACAAAATTCTTGCTCCTGCAGCAAAAGTACCGCAAGTATCAGCCGCAATATCAGTAATTATGATTCTTGTGTGCGGAGCCTACACTATGATTACCGGGGCAGGTCCATCCATCACCAGAGCCTTCATTTTCATAACAATCCGGGAGATTGCAAAAATTTGCGGCAGGGATATGGATCTTAAAAAGACACTTACAGCTTCTCTAATGATTCATCTGGCGACATCACCGCATTCAATAACTTCCGTCGGATTCCAACTTTCATATTCTGCCATATTCGGAATAGCATATCTGTTTCCTCCGATAAAAAACATCTGGCCTTCAGACAACGAAACAAGCGAGAAACACTTCCCTATTCTTCGTAAAATATGGGAAATCTCAGCCTTATCCTTATCCTGCCAGATAACAGCAGGAAGCTTAGCCTGGTTATATTTCGGCAATTTTCCTGAATATTTCATAATCACAAATCTGATAGCAATGCCACTCTCAGCCATACTTATCCCGCTATCAGTCATAACTTTATTATTTGAAAGCTTAGGTTGGCGCATTCCGATAATCATTGAAGCGGCAGAATTTACCGCAAAGATTATGACAGGTGCACTGGAAACAATCAGCAACCTATAATAATAAAGTCCTGACTAGATAGACTCAAGCACAAAACCATCAGAGCACCAGATAGCCGTAGAATCACCATCCGCCATAACAAGACAAGCCTCGAGAGATGGTTCCGCAGTAATGAATGCCTTCGCTTGATCAGGACCTACAACCATACAATATGTCGCATAAGCATCGGCAGTAAACCCGTCAGGAGCAACAACTGTTGCACTTAAAAGATGATGACGAACAGGGTATCCGGTACGCGGATCTATCGTATGGGCATATTTCTTACCATTATGAATGTAAAACTTTCTGTAATTGCCCGAAGTGACAATGCCGCAAGGCCTTGATGGAGCGGCAAATACACCTTGAAGGTCTGCGCCAGGGGTATTGTTCCCATCCAAAGGTCTGTCTATTCCGAGTTTCCAGGGATGTCCGTCAGGATTGACCCCCTGACAAAAAATTTCTCCTATATCCACCATCATATCCTTCACACCGACTCTGCTCAGATAAGCAGCGACAATATCACAGCTGTATCCCTGGGCAACAGCATTGAAATTCAACTGCGGAAGAACTGGAAATGTCCCATTGTCTTTTTCTGCCGGCAGCAACAGAGATTCCGGTGAAAGGAAATTCCCATCACCAAGCACGACCTCCATATCAGACACCAGCCGATCCATACCGGAAGATGCCAAAGTCTCTGCCACCTTCTGATCGGATGGCATCTGCCCTGTCTTGAAACCGAATCCCCATATATCGAAGAGAGCCGCACCGGCAACATCCACGCAGCCTCCTGTCTTGACATAAATTTCTGACGACCGACGATACAAATCCAGAAGAATTCTGTCAGGAACAACAGCCTCCCCCCTATTCAACCGACTCAAAATAGAACCCTTGTTATAACCGGAAACAGATTTGTCCACAGCCTGAAGAATTGCATCTATAGAATCACGCAACTCTTGTGGCGAGACATCCACCCCTTTCAAATTGGCTTTGACTGTATATGTACCGCCTTGGGCATAACCGGAAATCGTAACGTAACCGGCTGGTGCGGTACAGGAAAAAGTCATAAATAACAGCGAAAGTGCACAAATGCAAAATAGTGAACGTCTCATTTTCATCATCTTAAAACAATTTTCAGAATACCTGCACATTAAATACAACTGCCCCACATTAGGAGATATCGGGACGTGTAGCACAAACGGCAAAGTATTTGCACAAATATAAAGGTTTTTTAAAGAAATTTGTGCATATTTGCAAGAATTAGACACTTTGTGAAAGTAGCTCGGCACTTTCGGAAAGTTCTAAGATATTTTTGAATAACGAATTAGACACTTCAAATATCGGAACAGACAAAATGAAATTCAAAATTCTGAAAACAATAGTTATCCCGGTTGCTATAGTCGGAGCTCTTGCATCCTGCAAGAAAAAAGAAGAAAACAAGGTCCTGCCTTCACTTGACGGACAAATCACATTTCAGGCACCGGAATTCATCAAATCCAAAAGCACTGTATCCATAAAACCTAATGGCGTCAAACACCCGGATGGAGGTAATGTTGGATACTATTGGAAGATTTCCTCACTCATCGAGAAAGGCGACACAACCAGATTCGAGAACGGATTGGACAAAAACGGCAAGGAATCGGACGGCACCATAACCTATACGTTCCCGGACACATTGGGTACATTTACAGTCACTTGCTACGCATACGCGCAGGGATTTACAGGAAAGAGCACCCAATCGATTATCACTACAATCGACAACCGTATCGACGGTTCAATAACAGGAAGAGGTATAAAAGCGGATGACAGTCATATAACAACTGACAGTGGACAAACTTACTACTACACGACAATAGGTGGCAAGGATTGGTTTCGCAACAACCTGTGTGAAGCAGGAGGGGTTCCATTCCGCAAAGCCGTAATACTCAGCGACATATTCGGAAGACTGTACAGCTACGAAGAGGCGCTAAATGCCTGTCCTGAGGGTTGGAGACTCCCTACAGAGGAAGACTGGCTGACACTTGCAAAAGCATTAGGTGCGCCGCAAGACCAGGCCAAATTCACAGACATCCCCGATATGGCAAGCAAACTGATGGCAAACGCAAAGTTCAACACTACCACAATGTGGGAATACTGGAGAGAAGTCGGTGACATAACCAACGAGAGTAAGATGGCTATGATACCGACAGGCTTTGTCAACCTTGGAAGCAAAGCCTCAAAACCTGAGAAACACGACTGGCTTGACCTGACTTACCCGGATGCCGTTTTCAACGGAGTTTATAACTATGCTGTATTCTGGACTGCTGACACAGACAATGATCTGGCATACTACAGGTATCTGCACGTAAAATCGTCTGAATTCAAGATTGCAACGGCAGACAAAAAACATTTCGGTGCTTCCGTAAGATGTGTCAGGGACAGCAAATAATCAGAAACGAGTAATAAGAACAGGATAATCATCACAAGCAAAAACAAATCAACAATTCAAACTACAATAATATGAAACGTTCAGGAATAATTACCACTGCCGTTATCTGTGCAGTTGTACTGGCATTATTCGTATGGTGCAAAAACTCATACAACAATATGGTAACATCCGAGGAGGGAGTAAGTGCAGCGTGGGCTCAAGTTGAAAATGTATATCAGAGAAGAGCTGACCTTATTCCAAATCTTGTTGCAACAGTAAAAGGTTATGCAGAGCACGAATCTGCCACTTTACAGGGAGTCGTAGAAGCAAGAGCCAAAGCGACACAGCTTACTGTCAATCCGGAAGACTTGAGTGAAGAGGCCATCTCTAAATTCAATAAAGCTCAGGGAGAGTTGTCAAGTGCATTGGGAAAACTCCTTATGATTACAGAAAACTACCCTGACTTGAAAGCAAACGAGAACTTCCGCGACCTTCAGGCACAGCTTGAAGGCACTGAAAACCGAATTGCTACAGAGAGAAAGAAATTCAACGAGTCTGCGAGAAATTACAACACACTGATCAGGAGGTTTCCGACAAACATTATGGCGTCAATCTTCAATTTCGAGAAAAAAGGATATTTCCAGGCTCAGGAAGGTGCTGCCACTGCTCCAGAAGTCAAATTCTAAGCAATGAAAACAACACTGAGAAATATTTTGACGACAGCCCTGATAATTTTCGGGGCTGCGTCGTTTGTAGCAGCTTATGCTATACCGGCACGACCGGAGCCGCCAAGGCTTGTCAACGATTTTGCAGGCATATTCAGTAAAAGACAAACTGAAGAACTGGAAAGGATGCTTGTGGCTTTTGATGACTCGACTTCAAACCAGATTACTGTAGTTACGGTCAGCAGTCTTGAAGGCTACACAGCAAGCGAATACGCGACTGAAATCGGACTGAAATGGCAAGTTGGAACTTCAAAGAAAGACAAGGGTGTAGTGCTGCTCGTAAAGCCTAAGACAGCACGCGAGTCCGGCGAGGTCTTCATAGCTGTAGGATATGGTCTGGAAGGTGCAATACCTGATGCCTATGCAAAAAGAATCGTATCATCTTACCTGATACCGAAATTCAAGCAAAACGACTACTATTCAGGTGTATATGATGCCTGCATAGTGTTGATGAAACTGGCCTCAGGAGAGATTTCCCAGCCAAGGGAAAAAGATGGAGAAGACTCCCCGTTTCTTGATTTGATAATGATAGCCTTCTTCATTGCTGTCATTATAGTTGTCAGCCTGATGAAAACAGGAGGCAACGGCGGAAATGGAAGAAATGGAGGAAGCGGAGGTCGAAGAGGCCCTGACGATACATTTATATTCTTCGGACCAACAAGACATTCAGGAGGCGGATTCGGTGGATTCGGCGGAGGAGGTTCCTTCGGTGGCGGATTCGGTGGATTCGGAGGCGGCTCCTTCGGAGGTGGCGGTTCGGGAGGAAAGTGGTAAACTACCGAAGATCTGTCACTACCCACGCGGTTCCGAGTTCTCCAGGGCGGAAAAATGTCCTGTCCCTGAGTTCTGGTGAAAAAGAAACTTCTTCAAAAGTCATTCTGAAAACGGTACCGTCATCCAATGTGAGTACAGCTTTCCTGATGACCGGATTTGACAGATTACCGGAAAACGTAACATAGCAATCCTTTACTCCACAAGATATTTCAGGCAGGAGATGGAACTGAGTTCCATCTCCTGTTTGTTTTGAATTCACTACCTTAAACGAAGAATCAGGACTTACAAGAACCAAAGTAGCCCCGTCAACAAATGGGGACGAGGACTCTGTAACTGACTCCACAACCATTTCCTTTGCTGCAGGGTCTGCAGTCCATATTGTGCTTCCGTCGCACCAAATTTCCAACCCTGAGCCGCTATGCCGATATGAGGAACCTTGAATTGAAAAGGATCCGTTTCCAGTTGTATTGACACCGGAAAGAACCGTTGAATATTGATAAGAAACTGTAAGCAGGGAATTTGAGGCTTTATGAACGAAAGCATCAAACAGATTTTCCTGAGCTGCTACAGCTGAGACACAAGCAAGCAATACGAAAACCGACAATATAATACGCTTCATTATTTCACATATTCAAGGAGTATATCCTCAAGTTCTTCATACGAGACGAGGACTTTTCTCGGCTTGGAACCCTCTTGAGGTCCGACAATACCGGCACCTTCAAGCTGATCCATAACACGTCCGGCTCTTGCATATCCCATACCAAGTCGCCTCTGCAGGTCAGAAGTAGAGCCTTTTTGGGTAGACACCACAAGTCTTGCAGCATCCTCGAACATTGCGTCAATATTCTGCATATCGATGTTTCCGCCTCCGGACTCACCATCCTGAGCTTCAGGGACCGGCAGATAATATGGAGTGTTGTAGCACTGCTTGTAGCCAGTCTGCGCGGCTATGAATCTGGTAATGCGAGTGATTTCCTTCATACTGACAAGAGCACACTGTACACGATCCACATCAACTCCTGCATAATACAACATATCGCCCTTACCGATGAGGTTCTCTGCCCCGCCTGTATCAAGAATCGTCTTCGAGTCTGTCTGGGAAGTCACACGGAAAGCAATTCTTGTCGGGAAGTTCGCTTTGATAAGACCTGTAACAACATTGACTGAAGGACGCTGTGTAGCAATAATAACGTGTATTCCTGCCGCTCTACCCTTCTGTGCCAGTCGGATAATCGAAGTTTCGATTTCCTTGGAAGCTTTTCGAGCATCACTACCAACTCCTCCCGACATTGTAAGATCGGCATACTCGTCTATAACCACCACTATATAAGGAAGATATTTATGACCCTCTGTAGGAAGTAACAGCCTGTCTTTGTATTTTTCATTATACAGTTTGAGGTCATTGACCCCTGCCATCCTGAGCAAATTGTAACGCTCATCCATCTCTATACAGAGTGAGTTGAGAATCTGCTGGGCTTGCTTCGGAGAATTTACAATAGCTGAATCAGCCTCTTCCTTCTCGTCTGCAGCGGTAGGAAGAACTGCCAAATAATGCTTGAGCAATCCCTTATATGCAGTAAATTCGACAACCTTAGGGTCAATGAAAACGAATTTCAGCTCTGAAGGATGCTTAGAATACAGCAAAGACGAAATTATCACATTCAGACCGACTGACTTTCCCTGCTTGGTAGCACCGGCAACCAAAAGGTGCGGAGCATCAGTCAAATCGAAAGTCTTGACTTCCTGAGTAATTGTATAACCGATGGCTATCGGCAATTCCGCCTTACTGTTACGGAAATCGTCCGAATTAAGCATTGCCTTCAGAGGAACGATAGAAGGTGTTCCGTTAGGAACTTCTATTCCTACGCAATCGGATAGAGTAACCACTCTGACACCTTTTGCTCCAAGAGCCATTGCAATCTCCCTGTGAAGCTGCTCTATTGATGAGACCTTAACTCCCGGAGCCGGCACAACTTTATACAGTGTGACCGTAGGGCCGACAACAGCTGTCACTCTTACCACTTCAACTCTATAGTTCATCAGTGTCGCACGTATGCGGTTGTTATTTGTCTCAAGTTCCTGCTGGCTGACCTTGTGCTGACCACTGGAATAATCCTCAAGCAAATCCAACGAAGGAAACTGAAATTTTTCCAGTTCTTCACGATTGTCTATACGTGGCAAATCCTCCTTAACTTCAGTATTGATATTGTTTTTGGTTACTATCTCTATAGGAACTTCAACAGGCTCTTTCGCAGGGGATGGCTGTACTTTCTCCTTGACGATGCCCCTGGCATCAGACTCTTCATCAATTTCATTCTCCGGTTGACCGACGTGAACGCCCTCTTCTGCCGGCAATTCGTGAGAGATTGAATGGTGACCACCAACAGACAAAGCAATGGGAGGCTTCTGAGCAGTAACTTGAGGAGTAATATTTCCCGGAACTGAAGGGATGTCAAACGGCTCTGTATCTGATACTTGCTGAGAACGCTCAAGTCCTTCTCCGGCGTTCGGATTCCAGTCAGTGCCGGACAATTCACAATCTTGAGGTTGGACTTGAGGCTGGCCTTGAGGCTGATTCTGGTCTTGGTCTTGAACCGGCTCCTTAGGCTGTCCCAATGCTGAAAACCAATCTGCAAACCTGCGACTTGCGATGATAAGCCATCCGACTACAAATAGAAGAAGTATCAGACCCGTAGGAATGACACCTATAAGATTTTTCAGGAAAATGATGACCGCACTTCCGGAATGTCCACCAAGTCCGCCACCGAAAAATGTATCGTCACAAACAAGCGAAGACAGATAAGAAAAAAGCAGAGACAGAAGAAAAGCGCAACTGATTGACAACATACTTATCCGGAACATCTTTACCCGATTTTCCGGATGGAAAAGTTTGTAAGCAATGAATCCAAGCAGGAAAATAACGGCAAAACTGCCCAAACCAAAACAATCTTCCACTAAAAATCTGCTCCACTTGTATCCCAGTTTGCTTCCTTCATTGGCAGCCTCTACACCGGAACTCATCATATCAGGTTCAGAAAGAAGGCTTTGGTCTGCAGTCCACGTAAACAGATACGAAACAACAGCCAGCAATGTCATCAGCGTGAATACTCCGACAGCAAGACCGGAAAACTTCTGGTACTGAAGTTTCTTTTCCGGTTGCATATCTGACAGGAAAGAGAAACGTACCCGTTTCTCTTTTCTCTTTTCATCCTTTTTGTCTATTTCCGTTTTTTTCCTCGCAGCCATAGAATGTTCTAACCTTTTCTTTGCTTCTTGTTCTTGATATTGTTCCTCATCCTCTGATTCATATTCTTGTTCTTCTGCATAGGAACAAGACCCGGTCTCTGGAACGAAGCATCTGAAGCTACCCTACTGAGTTTCAAGCCTTCCGGAACCTTTATACGATAGTCTGACAACTTCTCTATATCCTGAAAAATCGTTTCATCAGCAACACTATCCTTGTTCCATATAAGATATTGTTGCCTCATATACACAGCCAAAGAGCGAATCATCGCCGTCTTGACATCACCGTCCTCGTGATCAGCAATCAAGTCAATGATACTCTCTATATTACGCCCGTAATGCGTTGCCTTGATAGGCTTCTTCTTGATAGGAACAACCTCGGGACGCTCGAAGAAATGCTCTTGGGTAGGCTTCGGATAAGGTGAATCAATATCAAGCGTAAAACCTGATATAATATGAAGATGATCCCAAAGTTTCTGCTCGTAATTTTCCTGAAGGTAGACCTGCGGATTGAGAATCTCCATAACCTTCACAACGGCTTTAGCCTGCTCATTCCTCTTGTCCCTATCCTCGATGGTCTTGAGATAATCAACCATTTTCTGTACATTCCGGCCATATTCCGGCATCCACAACTTAATCCTTTCAGTATTGTACAAAAGTTTGCAAGTGTCAATATTATTATTTTCCATATATCAATTTTATTCCGGAATAAATCCGGTACATTCGGTGCAAAGATAAGAAATTGCGGATAATCGGCGAAATTATATTCAGTTTCTTAACCCGTAAAATCCGCATTATTAATCTGCCTTATATAATTTTCTCAATCTACCTTATAAAATTCCCCGCTCTGAATATACCATAAAACAGACGATACGTCCGAATATCCCATTCTTTTCCAAATGTCAGCATATCTATGTATCTGCGCTTCATATTTATTGTCATATACACCTGTTTTATAATCAATTATGATTACTTCACCGTCCTTGATAACGACTCTGTCCGGTCTATATTCACGTCCGTCCGTATCAAGGATAGAGCATTCATTCAGAACTTCCGCTCCTTCGGATTTTTCCGGGAACCAACCGTAAGCGGCAGCTTCAGACAACCGTTGTCCGAGAAGGTTACGTATCTCCACGGCCTCTTGAGAAGTTACTTCTCCGTTAGCCAGGGCAAGGGATATTGACGAATCAAGATCATCTTTACTGATAATACGGGAAAGTATATCGTGAAGCACAACCCCTTTAATACGTTTGGAAGAATCAATTGAAGGCAATTCATCTCCAGAGAAAAAGTCAATCGAATCAGCGGAAAACTTCAACCGGCCTCTACCCTGTACAGGTTCATTGGAATCACAATCATCAGGATTCAGAGGAAATGAAGGTAATTCCCCGAACTCTGAAAGCGGGAAATTTCTGATTTGCTGTTCTTCCTTAATATATCGGGAAAAATCGACCATTGCCCCATAATCATACCTGTCATAAACTTCAAAATCAAGATCAGATGTCACATTGACATCAAATAACCCCCTTGTACATCGCACCGAATCAGAATTTCCATCCGGAATCAGACTTCCTTCGGTCCTGGTTGCAAACCACCACAGCACTTGGGAAAAATCCTTGAAGCAAGAACAGTCGCCTTGTTCAAGAGCTTTGAGGCAAGTGCCCGGCAATGATTTGGAAATGATATGCATTCCAAACACCGGTCTTGTCATTGCGACATATAATATATTCATATTATCCACCATCTGGAGGAACTTTTCCTTTTCGTAGGAATCCGAGAATAAGGTCTGTGAGGCAGATGACGACAAGTTCACATCATAGACACCTTCTGCGATACCTTCAAGCCTGGTACCCTTCAAATCAGGAACAGACCAATACTGTGACTGCTTGTAAAAACATATATTTTCAGCAAAAGGCAAAATAACATATTTGAAATCAAGACCTTTAGACTTGTGGATAGTCATAATCCTTACGGAATTTCCGGATGATGGTGAACAGATAGGAGGGTCCTTTTCCTCGAAATAGCGCAGGAAGCCTCTCAAATCGTTGCCATCGGATGAAACATAGTCCTGCAGAAAATCGAAAAACGACTGAATATGAAGCACTTCCCTTTTCCACAAGCCTTCGCCATCTGTTTCCTTCAGTCTACGCAAGAGCGACTCTGCTAAATCAGTAAGCGAATTGAATTTTTCAGGAATCACCACATTCAAGGAGGTTGCAAGATAACTTCTCACTGTGTCATTCGGATTGTCAGCCAAAGACATCAGCGAGACAATTCGCCGCACAGTGACAGAATTCTTTACTTTCAATGACTCATCAGTAACTATAGGGATTCCTGCAACTGCCAGATACTCAGCGACCTGCTGACCGGATGAATTACTTCGGACAAGAACAGCAATATCCTTGTATTCAGCTCCTTTGGCACAAACTTCCCGAATACTTGAAAGTACAGCCTTGAGCTCATCCTTCACGTCACAGAATGTAAGGCTTACTGAACCGGATTCAGGTTCCTTTGAAATCTGCTGGCGGACATCTGCATAAATATCACTCAGACTACCATACTTGTCACCTGCAGTTGCAGAAAGGACATCAACAGCTGCGCTGAAGAACTCATTGTTGAACCTTACCACATTGCCAAGACTCCTCCAGTTCGTTTCCAGAGGGTTTATGGTATGAAGAGGGAACTCCTCAGGAACCTCCGTATTCAACAGTTCCCAATCTGAGCCCCTCCACCTGTATATACTCTGCTTTACATCACCGACAATAAGATTGGAGCCGCCACGGCCGTCACTTTCTTCAAGCAAAGGCTTGAAATTCTGCCACTGGACCTGTGCTGTATCCTGAAATTCGTCAAGGAGGAAATGGTCGTATCTGACACCTGTCTTCTCATAGATAAAAGGGGCATCAGACCCATCGATAATATCACGCAGAATCGTATTGGAATCATCTATGCACAGCACATTCTTCTCTTTCATAACCTCATTGAAGGCCTTGTTCAAAGCCCCGGCAATACCCAGACCATATATCTGTCTGTCAAGTATATATGCCGTCTTATAGACAGGATATTCACTGATAAAAAGAGATCTGAAACGCTCCATCGAATCATCCAACGCACTGCCAAGCATATCGGAAATTTTCCTATTTTTCTTAGGAAACCAGGTTTCCCTGTCGGCAGAATATTTCATAAAAGTATCAGAAGGGTAAGGGACCTCGACAGAAGGAGCCAACTCTGCATACTGATAAAAGGCTTTCATAAATTTGTAGCTGCTGTCCATAGGATCCACACACGCATCATCAAGATCCTTCAGGCATTGTCCTGCAACAGACACAACCATTTCACGGAAGTCAGAGACAAGTTGGCGGCAAGCTGTCCTGATTTTATTCAGATTATCAATGGAGTAGGCCTTTTCTTCATTGATACCGGACAATTGCAAGGCATCTTTTCGCTGATTTGACTTCAAACGTCCGGCAGTAGTACGGAGATTTTTCTCCAAACTGTATTTTTCCCCACTTTCTATTTGCTCAAGTACATTTTGAGTAAGCCAGGAAAGAAGTTCTGTATTGGCAGCAGTAAGGGAATCAAGTATACGGTCGACACTTTCAGCTATAAGAGACTCTTTATCAAGTTCGACCTGGTAGGATGCGAACTGACCTATTTCCTTGGAAAAAGCTTTCAGTGTCTGCTGGAAAAACTTGTCTATGGTACTGACTGAAAATGCACTATAGTCGTGCAGTATGTCTCGAAGAATGGTTTCAGACTTCTTCTGCAGCTGAGTCTCGGTCTTGAACAGCGACGGGACAAATACATTTCTGTATGGCGAAGTTGAGACAGAAGTAGCCAGTTTGTGCAATTCAAGCAAAATACGGCATTTCATCTCATCGGTAGCCTTATTGGTAAATGTCACGGCAAGAATATGCCTGTATGCAAAGCGGTCCTGATTACCAAGAAGCAATCTGATATAATTAAGAACGAGGTTATATGTTTTGCCGGAACCGGCTGACGCAGTCATTATCTCCAACATAGTACAATCAATTTAATCATCTTCCACAAATGGACTTGAAATCACAGAAAGAACATACCTTTTCATCAGAAGTCCTTATGAATGGCACATTTATATCGTACATTTGCTCGAAAGTCTCGCCCAATCTTCCGGTAACCCTGTCGATAAAAAGCTTGTTCAGTTCCACAGACACAGGCACATCACGGAAAAGTCCCGTAGTTGAATATATGCAGTTTCTTACTTGTCGTCCTTTCACACAATCGAGTGAAGCACTAAGCATATCATAAATATAGAACTGAAAGGCTATTTTCGGTCTCTCTTTAGACGAAATATCAAATATCGCATTTACAATGGATTCCACCTTATCATTTGCTTTCGGGGAGTCAGCGACATTGACATAATCATCATCCAACACCTTTCCTGTCTTGTAATCCACTATTCTTACAACGCCGTCGCGGAAACTGTCAAGCCTGTCAATGAAGCCGATGAACTTCTGGTTATGAATTTTTCCAAATACTTTCTGCTCACGGCCAAGAATTTTAAAGGAATCCGTGCCTTCCGCCTGCAATATCTCAAGATCCCTTGACAATGTCTGCATCACATACCTGACAATGACATCTGCCACAACCAGATTACGTCCAGTAACCTCCATCACATTCAATTCATTCATAATCAGAGCATTGACCTTATTACGGATAATTTCCTTCTTATCAAGCCAGCCCTTGATATATTCCTTGTCTATCTTATCCAGATATTGAATCGACAGCTTATTGTCATCCCTCTTGTCATTGAAAAAGAAATCAGGATTCATAGCCTCCGGTGAAGAATAGATAGAATGCATCAACTCGTGATATATATTACCGAACATACTACCGTCAAGATTCTCTGCAACTTCCTCCTCCGACTTAAGCTTCTTGATAGAATAATAATAGAATTTTACAGGACAATCAAGATAATTCTGAAATGAAGTTGCAGAAAATGTCATATTTTTGATACATTCCACATCCTCCTGAGTTTTGACAATATCAGGAAGATTATAAGTCGGGGATGCTCCGGATTTAACCACATATCTGTCCAAATGCAAACCGAAATGATATTCCAATTGCTTGATATAACGGCTTTCCTCACCGGACTTCAATCCTTCAGCCCTGGAATCGACAAGCATATAGACGTTTTCAGCCCTAGAAATCATCCTGTAGAAATAATATGCCCACACAGCATCCTGGTACTCATAAGTCGGAAGACCGAAACCCTTTCGCAATTCCGGAGGAATGAATGAGGAACTGACGCTCCTCCTTGGAAAAACTCCCTCATTTGAACTCATAATTATGAGATTGCGAAAATCAAGGGCACGAACTTCAAGCGGCCCCATCACCTGCAGGCCTTTCAACGGTTCACCTTTGAAATGAACTGAAACAGAGCACAGAAGCTGCCCCAGAAGTCTGACATACGTAACAGGAAGTACATCAAGGTCAATATCTTCTAAAATATTGATTGACTTGTAATATTCCTTTGCATATTCAAGCTCCAACGCGAGGTCCGTATCGGCTGACATCCTTTTGGCAAATGCCGCCAAAACCGACTTCTGGTATTCCGCAAAAGCCTTGTTCTGTTCCGAAGATGCCAACTTCAAATCTTTCAGTACCGGTTGGAACAAAATCTCTAAAAGAGGAGTCTTATTCAAATCCTCCACAGGGATATAGTATTTGGCCTGTTTCCTGACCATATCAACTACCTTCAGCGTCTCTGCATCCGCAGACTTTTTGAAAACAGCAGTAGAAAAGAGTCCCCAAACAGTCTTGTGATAGAAATACCACTTGCCACCCTTCTCTGTAAGATGCAACTGGTTGGCCGAGACTGAAAGCATAAATGTATGAACTGCACTTCCAGTCATAGGAAGTCCCATTGTAACATTTACATCCTTGATTTCAGACGGTATGGAATTGAGTACCGGAGTCAGAAGACTTTCATCAGGAAGAATTATCGCAGTCGGTGCATTTCCCCCAAGTTTGCATATCCCCGGCAAATCTCCTCCAAGCTGGCTGTCTGCTATGGATTTGAGAATATCCGGAAGACGCTTGGCCTGGCCATAAGAAGACGGTACACTGAGTACACTCACTTTTGGAGTGCCGACACCATTCCTGTCCCACTGCGACACTTGCGGGAACTCTTTTACGTTATTTCCCATAAAGAGCGATGAGCGGTTCTGAGGATTGCTTATCATATCACCGGTATAGTCCCAGCAGAACTCCGCCATACCTGCATCACGTAATTTCCTGAGAACAGTTTTTTCACACTCATTCAAGGCATTCAGACCAATAAAAACAAAAGTATCTACAGACGGGAAGACCTCCTTCAATACCTCCGGTGCAGACTCTTTCTCAAAACGTTCGGCAAGAGTTCTGTAGGCCATTCCTTCGTATGCCATATTCTTCTCTGCCAATACTTTATTATAATCCTTGTACAGTTTGTAAAGTATATTCCAAATCTGCAGAAAACGAGCTTTGACACTTGGGTTATCACTGTCGATATTGACAGTAAGTTTGCCGGATATATCGTTGAAGTGATTGACAAAAGATTCCAGAGCTTTTCTTTGGGTATCAGTAAGATATTCGTATGTATCCTGAATAGCCTTGAAATCAGCGACGTTGGCGAAAAGTTTCTCCGGATCTGCAAGATATTTGTCCACATCATTGAAATCTCCCAATATCACATCGCCCCAGAATATAAATTCGTCAAGAGGCTCGGCCAACTTGTTGAGTTTTTTATAACACTGGTAAAGTTCTATCAGAAGGCGTACACGATCTGATGTGACACGATTGGAAGCCTTTGAAAAGAAATCATTGATTGTCAACAATTCGGGCATCACAAAAGGGATGTCTGCCGGTATCTCGGTCAGATACTTTCTGAAGAAAACCATTGACCTCCTGTTTGGAAATATGAAGCACTTCCCGCTGATTTGCCCGACTTCACGATAATAGCGCGCGACCTGTTTCAAAAATGGCGCGGCAACTGCGCTCTCTCCCTGTTTCACTGATTCTGTTATCGTCATTTTTATCAATTTCTTGTTGTATCAATTTCTGCTTGTTGTTATATCAATATTCTTTTGATTCAACCAAGGTGCTGCAACAACTCACTGACAAAAGGTGCTGCAACAATGGGACTGCAACAATGGTATAAGTATCAAAGGTATAAGCAATCAAGGTATGATAGGTATAATAAGACCCGGATGTATAACTCTGTCCCAAAACTTTATAATCCTGCAAAGATGCCTAAGCTTAAAACAATGTAGGATGGTTATCGTCAAGTTCGGAAAGAACTCTCGCCATAATGGCTTCCCTGTAGAGAGTTGACTTTGAGGCTACCTTGAACTTTTCACAATATACCTGAATGGCAGCTAATTCACTGTCATTCAGATATATTATTTGCCTATGTTTCCTGACAAGCGAATCCTTCTGCTTCTTCAGGTATTCCGGATCGACTCCCGGCATTATATTTTTGACTTTTTTCGCCACTATAAAAGCATAAATTACCTGGCATCTGCTTTTGCCTGGAATTTCTCAATATCTATTATGAAACGCTCGTGCATTCCCTCCCCTATAAGACCTTTCTCGTCATAAGCAGCAACCTTGAATACAAGCCTTCTCCTGTCAATCTCTACAAGTTCGCTCTCCGCATAGACTGTCATCCCCAATGGGGTTGCAGCCAAATGTTTTACATTTACAAGTGTTCCGACAGAACTTTGACCCGGCTCGAGATAAGGTTCCACTGACAAGGCTGATGTCTTTTCCATCAAAGCAATCATCATAGGCGTAGCGAAAACCTTTACAGCACCGCTACCAACGTTTGTCGAGAGCATATTTTCAGTCACGGCAATCTCCTGCCTTCCTTTTATTCCTGTTTCCATATTAAATATCCATTATAATTTTAAAAATCAGATAACTAAAATATCCTGATAGTATAAGCAGCAGAAAACTCCTTTCCCGGCTCCAATCTGTTCACCCAGTC
>Tibetan_p1__coassemble_769_pt1 | contig 15318 bp, 10 predicted proteins | sample Tibetan_p1__metabat2_high_PE_033 | metagenome-assembled genome bin Tibetan_p1
GTCAGAAATGCTCGGTGAACTCAACGGCTCACATACAGGAGCAAGATATAGCTACAGGGCTGGTCAGAATTTCGCAGCACTTGGGGTTCTGTTCGATAATAACTATGAAGGAGACGGACTGAAAATCGCAGAAGTTCTCAAAGGCGGAATCCTGTATACTGCAATTCCTGAAATCAAGACCGGAGACATCATAGAAGCAATCGACGGTATCAAGATAAAAGCTGATGAAGACTGGTATCCTCTTCTGTGGCAAAAGGCCGGAAAGAAAGTAACACTTTCAATTAGCCTGAACGGAAAGAAAGCAAAAGACTTCATTATTGAAACAGGATATACAGATGCAAGACAGATGTATTTCAGGTGGGTAGACCAAAGAGCGGAAATGGTCAAGAAGCTTTCAAATGGAAGAATCGGATATGTACACGTACAAGGTATGGATTCAGAGAGCTTTAGAAGAGTATTCTCTGATCTGCTCGGAAAATACAGAAGCTGTGAAGCTGTTATCGTTGACACAAGACACAACGGAGGAGGATGGCTTCACGATGATCTCGTAACACTTCTCAGCGGAAAAGCTTATGCGAGATTTGAACCAAGGGGACAGTATATCGGAACTGATCCGTGGAGCAAATGGAACAAACCATCTTGTGTACTGATTGGAGAGGACAACTACTCTGACGCATCAGGCTTCCCGTATATCTACCAAAGTCTGGGAATAGGTAAACTAATCGGAGCTCCAGTACCTGGCACAATGACGGCCGTATGGTGGGAGACGCAGATTGACCCGACTATCGTCTTCGGTATCCCGCAAGTTGGTATGGTGGGTCTCAGACACGGAAGATACGTGGAGAATCTTGACATCGTTCCTGATATTCTTGTCTACAATGACCCTGCATCTGTCCTGCGTGGTGAAGACAAGCAGCTTGAAGCCGCAGTGAAAGAGATGCTGAGGGAGATTGAGGAGCAAAAGAGCAAATAACAATTGTAATGGACAAAAAAATAGTAATAATTCCGACTTACAACGAGAAGGAAAATATTGAAAATATAATAAGAGCCGTATTCGCACTGGCAGGTGAATATCACATCCTCATAATTGAGGATGGTTCACCTGACGGTACGGGACGGATTGTCAGGAGATTGCAGGACGAGTTTCCAAGCAGACTGTTTATGGTTGAAAGGAAAGGAAAACTCGGTCTCGGAACAGCATACATAACAGGATTCAAATGGTGCATCGAAAAAAAGTATGACTATATTTTCGAGATGGATGCCGACTTTTCACATAATCCGGAAGATGTGCCACGTTTATATGAAGCTTGTGCCACAGGCGGGGCCGATCTTGCTATCGGTTCAAGATACTGCAACGGTATAAGTGTCATAAACTGGCCTATCGGCAGGGTTATTATGTCCTATTATGCATCTGTCTATGTAAGGAAAGTACTTGGAATGAAGGTGTACGATACGACAGCCGGATTCAAATGCTACAAACGTAAAGTTCTGGAAACCATAGACCTTGACAAAATCAAGATGAAAGGTTACGGATTCCAGATTGAAATGAAATACAGCACATACAAGCTTGGATTCATAATACAGGAAGTGCCGATAATATTTGTAGACAGAAAGGAGGGTACTTCAAAAATGAGTAGCGGCATATTTGGAGAGGCCTTTTGGGGAGTTATGGGACTCAGATTCAGAAAAATCAAACCTCGAAAATAATGATTCTTATTCATAACGGAACAATTGTAACTGCAGACAAGGAAGGCATCGGTTCCATTCTTGTCGACAAAGAACGAATAGCAGCAGTAATGTATAAAAACGAAGAAGGAATGACTGAACTTCCGGGGGCAGCCGGATGTGGAGTCATTCCATTCGGTTTTCTGCCGGAAAAATTCAGGCAGGATGGAGCAGAAGTCATTGACGCTGAAGGAAAATACCTGATGGCAGGAGGAATAGACGCACACGTACATTTCAGGGACCCGGGTCTTACACATAAAGCGGATATGACTTCGGAATCGAGGGCTGCAGCTGCCGGCGGAGTCACAACGGTAATGGATATGCCCAACACTTCCCCAGCAACAACAAGCATAGAAGCCTTGCACAAGAAAGCCGAAATAGCAGCTGAAAAATCGGTTGTCAATGTCAAGCTTCACTTCGGAGCAACAAACTCTAATCTACCAGCAATTAAAACACTGATTGCAGATGAACCAAACTCATTCGCCGGCATCAAAGTTTTCCTTGGATCATCTACAGGGAATATGCTCGTAGATTCAGAAGATACCCTGAATCAGCTGTTTTCAATTACGGAAAAACCTGTCCTTGTACATTGCGAGGACGAAATGACAATCAGAGAAAACCTGCAACTTGCAACTGAGAAATACGGGGAGGACATTCCTTTTACAGAGCATTCAAAAATCAGGAGCAGAAAAGCTTGCATCAAATCTTCAATCTACGCTCTCGAGTTGGCAATGAGGCATAAGACAAAACTCACTCTTTGTCACATATCCACAAAGGAAGAAGTGAATATGGTAAGGGCGGCAAAGCAGATAAACCCGCAAATCAAAGCTGAAACTTCAGCAAACTACTTATGGTTCAGTGAGGCAGACTACAGCAGACTCGGCGGAAAACTGAAATCCAATCCTGCAATAAAAACGTCAGAAGACCGACAGGCGCTCAGAGACGCTCTCAGAGATGGAGTCATCGATTCGATTGGCTCTGACCACGCTCCTCATCTGGAAAAGGAAAAAGAAGGAAAATACACGAAAGTACCTTCCGGGATGCCATCTATACAGTTCACGTTACCTGTCCTGCTTACGGTAGCAGACGAAGAGGATATTCCACTAACAAGAATAGCTGCCGTTTTTTCAGAAAACGCAGCCGATACATACGGATTGAACAGAGGAAAGCTCAAGGAAGGAATGTATGCGGACATAATATTATTTGATCCGCATAAGGAATTTAAGGTTAGCAAAGATCAAATACTAAGCAAATGCGGGTGGAGTCCTTATGAGGGCGAAACATTAAAAGGTGTAGTTGATATGGTTATGGTAAACGGCAAAACAATAATCAAAAACAACAAATTCACAGATTGATATGGTAAAAAGTCATTCAAATGCCAAAGCAGAACGCCAAAGCAAAGGTAGTAAGGGACTGACTTATATAGTTTCAACCTTCGCTATCACATTATGGGGTATGTCCTATATATGGACTGACAAGCTTATCGCTCAGAACATCCCGATATTCTACTTTGTATTCGTGAGAATCCTTCTTGCAGGTTTCATTTTGTTCCTGTTCAATGCTGCAAGCGGCAGAATACAGAAAATAAAGAAACAGGACTGGCCGAAATTCCTGCTACTGGCCTTGTGTGAGCCTTTCATATATTTCCTGTGTGAAACATATGGCCTGAAAGAGACCGGTTCTCCGACATTGAGTGCTATGGTAATAGCTACTATACCTATTTTCTCGATTGCAGCCGGATTTCTCTTCTTCAAGGAAAAGGTCAACAAAGTGAACATAATGGGAATCCTGCTGTCTCTCGTGGGAATTGTTCTCGTGGCAATGGCAAAAGGGGAACTTGGTGAACATTTCATACTTGGAATCATCTTCCTGCTAATTGCTGTAATAGCAGAAGTAGGGCACGCATCTTTTACGAAGAGCCTGTCCGGAAACTACTCGAGTCAAGTAATAGTTATGTACCAGTTCCTGATAGGAAGTATATTTCTATTCCCGCTGTTTATTTGGAAAGGACTTGACAATTTCGATGCATCCATCTATTTCAGTGGAGAGGTAGCTTACCCTATACTTTGTCTGGCTGTTTTATGCTCCAGCCTTGCTTTTTCATTGTGGGTCAGCACAATAAAAAGTCTCGGTGTTGCCAAATCAAGCATTTTTTTAGCACTGATACCTGTAGCGGCTGCACTGATAGCCTGGGTTTTAGGGCACGAATATCTGAATCTCAGACAATGGGGCGGCATAGCTCTATCGACAGTAGGAGTCATAATGTCGCAATATACACCAAAGAAACAATAAAGAAAGAAGCCTGTGATTTCATTGAGAGTTTGAATCACAGGCTTTATAATATAAAGCTGAGCGATTATCGTATAAGTTTCAGACCAATACGGTTTCTATCCAAATCTACAGATAAAACGCTGACCTTGACCTGCTGATGAAGTTTCAGTATTCTTGAAGGGTCGGCGTTTCCTTTTACACCCATCTGCGAGATATGTATAAGGCCGTTCTGCTTGATTCCAATATCGACAAAGGCACCGAAAGCAGTGATATTGGTAACGATACCAGGAAGCTCCATACCTGCCTTCAAATCTTCGATTACTCTGATTTCGTGAGAAAATTCAAACTCTGAAGCAGTCTCACGAGGATCCAGACCAGGCTTGCGCAACTCTGATATTATATCGTGAATCGTAGGGAGTCCGAATGAGCATTCTACATAATCTTCAGGTCTGAGACGTGAGCATAAATCAACATTTCCAACCAATTCGCTTGTGCTGACTCCAAGACTTGCTGCCATTTTGTCTACAATATGGTATGCCTCCGGATGGACAGCGGAATTATCCAAAGGATTATCAGCTCCTGATATACGGAGAAAACCTGCACATTGTTCAAAAGCCTTGTCACCCAGACGCTTGACCTTGGAAAGCTCCTTGCGGGAATGATATGGACCGTTTTCGGCTCGATAAGCTACAATATTCGCAGCCAATGCCGGGCCGATACCAGAGACATAGCTCAAAAGATAAGGACTGGCAGTATTCAGATTAACTCCAACGCTATTTACGCAACTTACAACGGTATTGTCAAGTGTTTCCTTCAGGAGAGTCTGGTCCACATCGTGCTGATACTGCCCTACCCCCAAAGATTTGGGATCTATCTTGACAAGTTCTGCAAGCGGGTCCATCAGACGGCGACCGATTGAAACAGCTCCACGCACTGTAACATCATAATCAGGAAACTCCTCACGTGCCACTTCTGAAGCAGAATATATGGAAGCCCCATCCTCACTGACAGTAAAGACTCTCACACCTTCAGGCAGTGGTACCATCTTGATGAAATCCTCTGTCTCGCGACTCGCCGTTCCATTTCCGATAGCAATTACTTCAATCTTATACTTGGCAACCATATCACTGACTGCAGATATAGACTTCACCTTCTGATTTACAGGAGGATGAGGGAAAATAGCTTCATTGTGAAGGAGGTTGCCCTGAGCATCCAGACAAACAACTTTGCATCCTGTTCGGAATCCCGGGTCTATGGCCAAAACGCGTCTCTGTCCTACAGGAGCAGCAAGCAACAACTGACGCAGATTCTCTCCAAATATTCTAATTGATTCTATATCGGCCTTTTCCTTTGCCTCTTTCAGTATTTCATTTGAAATCGATGGTTCAAGAAGTCTTTTGTATGAATCTTCAAATGCAATATTCAACTGCTCGGCCAGTTCTCTTGACGGATAGCGTTTTTCCTGACAGAAATCATAATATAGTTTCTTACAGCATTTTTCCGGATCTGCATCTATCTTCAATGAAATAAAGCCCTCATTTTCAGCTCTCAGTATTGCAAGCAGCCTGTGCGGGGCTATCCTCATCAGGGATTCTGAAGTATCAAAATAAGCCTGGTATTTCTTGGCGTCAGGACTATCGGCGTTTTTTGTTGGTTTCGCAACTATTCTCCTTGTGCGGAAAATATCACGCAGAGTCTCCCTGAAAGAAGAAGTCTCACTAATGCGTTCAGCAATAATATCCCGCGCTCCGGAAAGTGCATCATCTTGAGAAAGCACCTTATCTCCGACATACTTGCGCGCTTCCGCATAAGGTGAAGCTACCGATACATCAAACATCTTGTCCGCCAATGGTTCAAGACCGGCTTCTTTTGCAATTGTAGCTTTAGTGCGACGCTTAGGACGGAAAGGAAGATAAAGATCCTCCAACTCCCTGGAATCCGTACACAAATCTATCTTTTTCTGTAAAGATTCCGTCAGCGCTCCTGCTTTCGCAATATTTTCCAATACGGATTCCTTGCGTTTGTGCATTTCCGTGAACACATCAGCAAGATGACGAATTTCTGCTACAGCAACATCGTCAAGTCCTCCAGTACGTTCCTTTCTATAACGGCTTATGAAGGGGATAGTTGCTCCTTCGTCGAAAAGTTTGATGCAGTTTTCAACCTGCCATTCTTTAAGCCTCAATCTGGAAGCTATTGTCCTTATATATAATTCCTGCATATTGTAGTTTTAATTAGAGTCCGCGACATCAGTCGTGAGAAACCTGTTTGAGCTGGTCGCGGTAAGCGGAAAATATCTTGGATTTGGACACGAAGCCGACATAAGTCCTGTCATTCTTCTCCACAACCGGAAGGTTCCAGGCTTCGGTTTTCTCGAATTTACGCATAACACTGTCCATCTTCTCATCCACATAGACATAGGCCGGTGCAGACTTCATAAAATTATAGACGTGAAGCGTATCGTACAAATCCTTTTTGAACATATCCCTTCTGATGTCCTCCAAAGATACGAAACCTTGAAAATGACCCTTTGTATCCACAACCGGAAAGATATTTCGCCTTGACTTTGCAACGACTTCAACAAGATCACCCAAAGTTGAATCTATCTTGACAGTATTGAAGTCAGTTTCAATCAATTCATTGGTTTTCAACAACGTAAGAACCGCCTGGTCACTATCGTGAGTAAGAAGTTCTCCACGTTTGGCTATACGCTTTGTGTATATGGAGTACGGTTCAACCATTCTTGTGACACCATAAGAAACCGTAGCTGTAAGAATCAGAGGTATAAGCAATTCATATCCTCCGGAAATTTCTGCTATAAGGAATATAGCTGTCATCGGAGCCTGCATCACACCAGCCATAAGACCGGCCATCCCCACAAGTACGAAATTCTGTTCAGGAACAACTGCTCCACCGCCAATAAGATTGATTGTCCTTGATACAACAAAACCTGCTATAGCCCCGATAAACAAAGTAGGACCGAATGTTCCACCTACACCTCCACCAGCATTGGTAAAAGACATAGAGAATACCTTAAGCAGTAATATCAGCATAAAGAATATCGGCACGGCCCACGCTGTGTGCATAAAAAAAGACAATATCGTACGACCGTCAAGATTGATTGTTCCTCCGTTAAGAAGTTCGTGTACATAATCATATCCCTCGCCATACAGAGGCGGGAACAGGAAAATCAATATACCAAGACTCAGTGCAGATAGCCCCCACCTGACAAACGGCCGCTCTATACTCTTGATCTTATCCTCAAGCCAAAGGGTCGTCCGGGTGAAATACACCGAACAACCGGAACAGAACAGACCTAAAATAATATAAAACGGAATATTGTGCATTGTGAATGGCGAAAGCGTACATACAAAAGGCAGCTCGTCACCAAGCAAAAGATATGATACAACCGTAGCTGAAATAGTGGAAAGCAGCAACGGCAGTATGGAAGTCATCGAAATATTGAAAAGCAATATTTCCAAAGTGAAAAGGACTCCGGCAAGCGGGGCCTTGAAAATACCGGCAACAGCACCAGCCGCACCGCACCCCAGGAGAATCGTCATATTCTTGTATGACAGCCCCATAAAACGGGCTACGTTTGAACCTATAGCGGCACCTGTATAGACAATTGGGGCCTCAGCTCCGACAGAACCTCCGAATCCGATGGTGACAGACGAGGCAATCAGAGATGACCACATATTGTGGGGCTTGATCTTTGATTCGTTCTTCGAAACCGCCAGCAAAACCTTGGTCACGCCGTGTCCGATGTTGTCTTTGACAACAAATCTGACGAACAGCATAGCCATAAGCATACCTATACCTGGATAAAGAATGTACAGGAAGTTATACGTTGCCCCGTCAAACCAAGATGTCAGGGACTCGTGTATCAACTCAACGGTAGATTTCAGAAGAACCGATGCAAGTCCGCAAGCTATACCAACCAAAAGAGAGAGTATAAGCATAATATCCCTCTCTGATACTTTTGCTGTAAGACGTCTGAGAGGGATTCTGATATATCTGTCCGTAAAGTGTTGGATCATAGACTACTCCTTAATAACAGGATCACACGTCAGGCCTACGCCAAGCTTTCTGAAAATCTTACGGTCAACTTCGCTCAACATTACAGTTGAATGAACCTGACAACCGTCAAATTTCGGCAGTTGATCCAATGCTCGGCGGCAATTCTCATCATTTATACTCAACATAGACAATGCTACAAGAACCTCATCTGTATGCAAACGGGGATTATGCCCGTGAAGGAAAGAAACCTTGGTCTTTTGGATAGGCTCAATCATTGCCTCCGGAATAAGTTTCACAGAATGAGGTATACCGGCAAGATGCTTGGCAGCATTGAGAATCAACGCTGCACTCGGACCCAAAAGCGAACTTGTACTTGCAGTTATGATTGTACCATCCTGGAGTTCCATCGCAGATGAAGCCTCCCCGGAGAGTTCCTTTCTCTCGCGCGCAGCTACAGTTGTACGACGATATGCCGTAGTAAGCTTGGCCTGCTGCATAATCAGAGCTATCTTGTTGACTTCATTCTCATTGCTTCCGTTTTCCGCCAATGTATCGAGTGCATTGTAATAACGACGGATTATCTCATCTCTGGAAGCGTTGCAGCAAACGTCCTCGTCACTCATACAGAAACCTATCATATTGACACCCATATCCGTAGGAGACTTGTAAGGATTCTCCCCATAGATACCCTCGAACAAAGCATTCAAGACAGGAAAAATCTCGATGTCACGGTTATAGTTAACCGCAATCGTACCATAAGCCTCAAGATGGAACGGGTCAATCATATTTACATCATTCAAATCTGCTGTTGATGCCTCATAAGCAATGTTGACAGGATGCTTGAGCGGCAGATTCCACACTGGGAAAGTCTCGAACTTAGCATAGCCGGCCTTGACTCCCCTCTTATGCTCGTGATAAAGCTGACTCAGGCATACAGCCATCTTTCCGCTTCCCGGTCCGGGAGCAGTTACAATCACAAGCGGACGTGTTGTCTCTACAAAGTCGTTCTTACCGAAACCTTCATCGGAATCGATAAGAGCGACATTGTTTGGATAACCTTCTATTGTGTAATGATAGCAGACCTTGATTCCCTGACGTTCCAGCCTTGCCCTGTAGGCAGAAGCACTTGCCTGACCATTGAAATGGGTGATGACGACTGAACCTACATATAGTCCTACATTCTCAAATTCACCGCGAAGTCGCAGAATGTCTTCGTTATAAGTGATTCCAAGGTCTCCGCGCATCTTGTTCTTCTCGATATCCAAAGCACTGATTACCTGTACGACTTCCGCGTAATCACTCAACTGCATAAGCATCTTCAACTTGCTGTCGGGATGAAATCCCGGCAACACACGACTGGCGTGATAATCGTCAAACAACTTGCCTCCAAACTCAAGATAAAGTTTGTCGCCGAATTGCGCTATACGTTTCTTAATTTGCTCTGACTGAATCCTGAGATATTTCTCATTATCAAAACCGTACCTCATTACATTAAAATTAATTTAGTTTTCCGTCCTTGTTTGTTCAATTTTAGTTATTAATTCCGTGTCATCAAAATATGGAGACCGCTTGTCAGAAACTATGGTAATGCGGGCCGAACCTTTCGAAAGCAGCCCTGTCAAGTTCCTCTCTGTGATCAGGATGAGCAATACTTATAAGAAGTTTCGCTCTTTCCTGCATTGATTTGCCATAAAGATCAACTACACCATACTCGGTCACAACATAATGAATATGAGCTCTGGTGGTCACGATACCGCCACCATTAATTATGGTAGGTGCAATCTTGCTCTCGCCTTTTGATGTGCACGATGGCATAGCAATTATTGCCTTACCGCCTTGCGACAAAGAAGCTCCATAAACAAAATCACACTGTCCGCCTACGCCGGAATAGAATCTGGTACCTATTGAATCGGCACAAACCTGTCCTGTCAAGTCAATCTGAACAGCAGAATTGATTGCCGTCATCTTCGGGTTACGGGAAATGATATACGGGTCATTTGTATAACCCACGTCCATCATTGATACCATAGGGTTGTCATCAATAAAATCATACACTTTCTGCGATCCCATCAAAAATGTCGACACCAGCTTACCTTTGTCAGTGACTTTGTTGCTTCCGTCTATTACTCCCTTGTCTACCAGATGAAGGACTCCGTCAGCAAACATTTCTGTATGCACACCAAGATGCCTGTGGGAACCAAGTTGCGCAAGTACTGCATTCGGAATGGCTCCGATACCCATCTGAAGGCAAGCCCCGTCCTCAATAAGACCGGCACAATGCTTTCCAATGGCAGTCTCCACCTCATTAGGCTCGCTGAAATGAGCCGGCTCCAAAGGAGTATCTCCTTCTACAAATATGTCAATCATAGACATAGGTATCATTGCCTGCCCCCAGGCGCGCGGTACATTCTTGTTGACAACAGCAATGACAGTCTTTGCACATTCGATTGCCGCAAGAGTCGCATCGACAGATGTTCCCAATGAAACATAGCCGTGCTTGTCAGGAGGGCAAACCTGAATCATAGCAACGTCACACTTCAAAGCACCGCAACGGTATAGTTTCTGTGTTTCGCTCAAAAAGACAGGAATGTAATCTGCATAGCCGCTCTGTACGCCCTTGCGGACATTGCCCCCTATGAAAAAACCCTGATGGAAAAAAATACCGTCATACTTAGGATCTGTATAAGGAGCAGGGCCTTCGGTATGAAGATGATGTATGCGGACGTCTCTGAGTTCACCGGCATCACCTCTTCTGCAGAGTGCATCTATCAAAAGTCGCGGAGCGCTCGCCACGCTGCTGAAATGCACGTGGTCACCGGACTTCACTACTTTCACAGCCTCATCGGCGGAAACAAAATTTATGTGGTTATAATTGCTCATATGGCATTAAATATTGAATATTCTGGCAATATTAGCCTTTTTCCTTCAATTTTTCAAATAATATTATCAATAAAAAAAACACCGCATCTGAGTGTCATTACCCTGATGCGGTGAAAAGAGTCATCAATACTTGTGATCCGAAGTCTCGAGTTCATTCCTTGTCAGAGACTTGCGGTCGATAGCGCGCCAAGCATAGGCTATATAGGCTATCACAAACGGAATAATCAACGATACGATGGCCATCGTGCGCAGGGTAAACTCACTCGAACAACTGTTCGAAATCGTAAGCGAACTCTGAATATCTGCCGAAGACGGATAATATGCCGTGCCATTGAAACCGGCTGTCATAAAAAGAGCCATCACAACCATTACCGTACCAGGGGCAGAAAACCATATTCCTCTGCGGACAGTCTTGTTCAGAAGGGTCATAACCACTCCCGCAACAAGCAGAACAGCTCCCATCACAAAAAGAGCGAGGACACCAGGCATCTGAAGCAGGTTATGGAGGTACTTATACTTCTCCATAAATACAGTTCCGTCCGGATCAACAGCAAATCCAGGCATAGTCAAAAGATTGACCAGAACGAAGCCCAAACAAAGAAGAAAGCATACGAAAACAAATCCGAGTCGCTTCCTCAAAGCCGAAGATAAGCCTTCATCAGAAACATTATTTATGAGATACAATGCTCCGAGACACATAGTAAGAAACATAACCATCAGACCGAACTCCACATTGAAAGGGACGGTTACAGCCTCAAGTCCGTGCCATCCGTTAGTCCATTCGCTTATCACAGGCGCAAGACTGTTTCCTGCAGCATCTTTGTCGACAACAAATGACGAACCTGTAAAGAATGTACCTACCGCTGTTCCCAATAGAAGAGGACCGAGACAACCATTAAGAGTCAGAAAAACGCGGAATGTGGTCTTACCCAAAAGGTTACCTGCCTTGCTCTGAAATTCATAGGACACAGCCTGAAGTACGAAAGTCACGAGAATAAGCATCCATACCCAATATGCCCCTCCGAAACTTGTACTGTAGAACAAAGGGAATGATGCGAAAAAAGCACCACCGAAAGTGACAAGCGTAGTAAATGTAAACTCCCATTTCCTGCCAGTAGAATTGACAATCAGTTGTTTTTCCTCTTCAGACTTGCCAGCCAGGAAAATCATTGCATTACCTCCCTGAACAAACATAAGGAACACTAAAAGACCTCCGAGAAGAGAAATCAAAACCCACCAATACTGTTGAAGAAATTCGTATGTAATCATAATATTATCCTCCTAAATACGTTATTCAGCGTGCTCCGGGCCCTTCTTGATAGCCTTGAACAAAATCCTCAACTCTATTGCAAGGAAAAGAGTAAAGACCGCTACAAAAATGAAGAATGTAGTCTGAACTGCCCCTGTACTGAGACTCGAAACAGCAGCATTGACAGGAAGGAGTCCCTCAATGGCCCAAGGCTGGCGCCCTGCCTCAGCTACTACCCATCCGGCCTGACCTGCAAGATAAACAAGAGGTACAGACAGCAAGGCAATCCACTGCAACCATCTCATATTCTGAATCTTACCCTTGATGCTGAAAAACAGCACAACAAACATCAGAAGCAAGAGGAAGGAACCAAGTCCGACCATAACCCTGAACGACCAATATATAAGAGGAACATTAGGAACCAAGTCTTCCGCTTTCTGAATATATCCGTAGCCGAAATATTCCATATTCTCATCCAGGACTTCCTTTACCTTAGCTGCAGCCTCAGGATGCGTATCCTTAAGTTTACGATATGCTCTGAAAGCTTTCAAGGCTGTCTTTCCCTTATACATCTTTGCTTCGGCAGAAAGATGTTCAACACCCTTGTCATCAGTATACCCGTAAAGCAAGTCATTTATACCAGGCACATAGCCGTCGATGTCGTGCGTAGCAAGAATTGAAAGCATACCAGGTATCTCTATCCCTGGAACTATTGAGAAAGGAGCACGCGGACCGCCATCTTCAAGTCCTTCAGCTGCTGCAAGTTTCATAGGCTGATACTTTGCTGCGTGTACTCCGGAACCGTCACCTGTAAAGATTGTCAGGATTGTACCGATGATTCCGACTATTGCCGAAACCCTGATGCTTGACAAGGCAAATTTTGTCTGGCGATTCTTAAGAAGGTACCAGCAACTGATACCGATTACGAACACTGAACCGGTCATCCAGCCGCTGAACCAGGAATGGAAAAATTTTGTAACAGCCACAGGATTCAATGCAACTGCCCAAAAATCAACCATTTCATTCCTCACTGTGTCTGGATTGAATTCCATTCCTACAGGATGCTGCATCCAGGAATTGGCTACAAGAATCCAGATTGCCGAGATTGCGGCACCTATACCTGTGAGCCAGGTAGATGCCAGATGGAACTTCTTGCTTACCTTGTCCCATCCGAAGAACATAACAGCCACAAAAGTAGCTTCAATAAAAAACGCAAGAATACCTTCTATGGCCAGAGGAGCTCCGAAAATATCTCCGACAAACCAGGAATAATTGCTCCAGTTTGTTCCGAATTCAAACTCCAGAATCAGCCCAGTGGCAATACCTACTGCGAAATTGATTCCGAACAGTTTCATCCAGAATTTGGCGGTATTCTTCCAGAACTCGTCCTTTTTGATTACGTAAAGAGTCTCCATCACAGCCATAATTATGGCAAGACCGAGAGTCAAGGGAACGAATACCCAGTGATAGCAGGCCGTAAGAGCGAATTGGGCTCTTGACCAGTCGATTAATGCTGTCTCTAACATTGTTTTTGTTTTATAGGTTATTATTCGGTGATTCAACCAACTTTTCCACTAACCTTTCTCCGACAAACTGACTTTTCTCTTCATCCGAGCGACCGGCGAGAACCGGTTTGAAAAAGAACAGTCTAAGTACCAGAAACAGGATGATTAGTTTGAGGAATATGAGAATCCACAAAGGACGCCCCCAGGTCATACCTCTGAAACCATCAATATAGAAATTAGCGATTGAAATTATTTTCTGTCCTATACGCATACATACAAGATATTGAATATATATTATAAATCAAAATGAACATCCGTCAGTATTTTGCAAGCAGGATTTCAAAAACCCAACATCATAAACCTAACCCGGAAAATCCGTGTTACAGTATTGAAAAATCTAAAGATTTTCGAGTGCCTGACAGATATCAGCAATTATGTCATCCACATTCTCGATACCTACAGAAAGCCTCATCAAATCAGGAGCAATACCGGCATCTTTCAACTGCTGGTCCGTCAGTTGCCTGTGGGTGTGGCTTGCCGGATGGAGAATACAGGTTCTGGCATCGGCAACGTGAGTGACTATAGAGATGAATTTTAGACTGTCCATAAACCTGACCGCATCTTCGCGGGAACCTTTCAGTCCGAAAGCCAATACTCCGCAAGAGCCTCCCGGAAGATATTTCTCAGCGAGATTGTGATACTCGTCACCATCAAGCCCGCAATAATGAACCCAGGCTACTTTCTTGTTATCCTTCAGCCACTTGGCAACCTTCAATGCATTCTCACAATGACGAGGCATTCTGAGATGAAGAGTTTCCAGACCAAGATTCAACAAGAACGCATTCATTGGTGCAGGAGAAGAGCCCAAATCACGCATCAATTGAGAAACCATCTTGGTTATATATGCCTTGCGTCCGAAAGACTTGGTATATGTCAGTCCGTGGTAACTCTCATCCGGGGTACACAGTCCGGGAAATTTGTCCGAATGCGCGTCCCAATCGAAAGTACCTCCGTCAATTACCGCTCCACCGACCTGAGTTGCGTGGCCGTCCATATATTTGGTAGTGGAATGCGTTACAATATCAGCTCCCCATTCTATCGGACGACAATTGACCGGAGTGGCAAAAGTATTGTCCACAACAAGAGGAACCCCGTGGCTATGAGATATTCGGGCAAATCTCTCTATATCAAGCACTTCACCCCCTGGATTGGATATAGTCTCACCGAAAAGGCACTTGGTATGCGGAGTAAACGCCGCTTCGATTTCCTCATCTGTGGACGATTGGCTTATGAAAGTACACTTTATACCCATCTTTTCAAGGGTGACTCCAAAAAGATTGAATGTACCGCCGTAAACCGAATTGACAGATACAATGTGGTCACCGGCACTGCATATATTCATAACCGCATAGAAATTCGCAGCTTGTCCGGAAGATGTCAGGACACATCCTACTCCACCTTCAAGTTCGTTGATTTTCGAAGCTACAGCATCTACGGTTGGATTCGCCAGACGGGTATAGAAATATCCTTCGGACTTAAGGTCGAAAAGATCTGCCATCTCTTCGGTAGAAGAATATTTGAATGTTGTACTCTGGCATATAGGCAGTACCCTCGCCTCCCCGTTTCCAGGTTTCCAGCCTCCCTGGACACATATTGTATCTATATGTC
>Tibetan_p1__coassemble_866_pt1 | contig 14329 bp, 12 predicted proteins | sample Tibetan_p1__metabat2_high_PE_033 | metagenome-assembled genome bin Tibetan_p1
GTCTATGCGTCAGGCTCCGAGTTCTATTTTCGATTTTTTCTTCGGATTTCCTGAAGGTGGACAGCAGAGAGAGAGGGTAGGAAGTGGTTCCGGAGTTATAATTCGTGAGGACGGATACATTGTCACTAACAATCACGTAATTGAAGGAGCTACCAAGATTGAAGTAACTTTGAACAGCAATCAGACATATTCCGCTACTCTTGTAGGTACAGACCCGGCGACCGATGTTGCATTGCTGAAAATAGATGCTACCGGTCTGCCATTCATACCTTTCGGTGATTCCAGCAAGTTGAGGCTCGGTGAGTGGGTGATAGCAATCGGAAGCCCGTATGATCTGCGCTCCACAATCACTGCTGGTATCGTGAGTGCAAAGGGTCGTTCGATGCCGAATTATACCGGTGAGTTTAAAATTGAATCCTTCATCCAGACAGATGCCGCTGTCAATCCTGGAAACAGCGGGGGAGCACTGGTTGACAAGGCTGGAAATCTCGTAGGTATAAATACTGCAATCATTTCACAGACAGGGTCGTACGCAGGTTATTCCTTTGCGGTTCCATCAGATATTGTCAAGAAGATAGTTTCTGATTTGATGGATTTCGGAAGCGTCAAAAGAGCTGTTCTCGGCATCACAATGCAGCCTGTTGATGATAAAATTGCTAAAGAAATGAAACTTTCTTCCGTAAATGGCGTATATATTGTTGAGGTTTCTGAAAATGGAGCTGCTGACAAGGCCGGTGTCAAGAAAGGTGATGTACTTGTGGCGATTGATTCTGTGAAGATTACCAACGGTGCTTCCGTTCAGGAATTGGTCAGCAAGTTCTCTCCTGGTGACAAGGCGGAACTGACTGTAGTCAGAGAAGGTAAGGAAAAGAAGCTTGAAGTTGTTTTCAAGGGTATTGTTGAAGAAAACGGTACTGTTGCAGATGACGGCTCGGTAGCATTTTATGGCTCTTCAATAAAGACTGCTCCTAAGGAACTCCTCGCAAAGTATGGTTTGAAACACGGTGTTGAAATCGTGGATCTTGGCCCCGGAAAGATGAAAGAGGCTGGTGCTGCTCAGGGATTCATAATCCTTTATGTCAATGATCAGCCTGTGAAAACTCCTCAGGATGTGATGGATATAGCTAAGAAGTCCAAGAGAGCTGTATTCATCGAAGGTGTGACAGCTTCCGGAAGGTCAGGATATTTCGGCTTCGGCATATAATAGGATTTGTTTGGGCAATGGTACAGAAAACATTGCCCGGACATATATTTAGGTGTTTCAATTTTGTTTTGAATTATAACGAAACATAAAATTATAGAATGAGACAACTTAAAATTACTAAATCCATCACCAATCGTGAGAGTGCCTCACTGGACAAATACCTGCAGGAAATCGGCAGGGAGGAACTCATAACGGTGGAGGAAGAGGTTGAACTGGCCCAACGTATCCGAAAAGGCGACCAGCGTGCCCTTGAAAAACTTACGAGAGCGAACTTGAGATTCGTAGTATCTGTTGCGAAACAGTATCAGAATCAGGGTCTCTCTTTGCCTGACCTTATTAACGAGGGTAACCTCGGACTTATCAAGGCAGCAGAGAAATTTGACGAGACCAGGGGTTTCAAATTCATTTCATATGCTGTATGGTGGATCAGACAGTCGATTCTGCAGGCATTGGCAGAGCAGTCGAGAATTGTTCGTCTGCCGTTGAATCAGGTAGGTTCCCTTAATAAAATCAACAAGGCTCTTCAGCGTTTTGAGCAGGAAAATGAGAGAATGCCTTCAAGCGAGGAGCTTTCCGAGATGATAGATGTCCCTAAGGACAAGATTTCCGACACATTGAGAGTATCAGGAAGACACGTGTCAGTAGATGCTCCTTTCGTGGAAGGTGAGGACAACAGTCTTCTCGATGTCCTTGTCAACAATGATTCTCCAAGTGCTGACCGCGGGCTTGTGAACGAGTCTCTGAACAAGGAAATAGAGCGTGCCCTTTCTACTTTGGCTACACGTGAGCGCGAAATCATCAAGTCGTTCTTCGGTATTGGATGCCAGGAGATGACTCTTGAGGAGATTGGCGAACGTTTCGGACTTACCCGTGAGAGGGTCCGTCAGATTAAAGAAAAAGCAATTCGCAAACTCAAGAATAATTCAAGAAGCAAACTTTTGAAAAGTTACTTAGGATAATGACACCTGAACAATTTATCATATCAAAAGCGTCTGAAGCAATTCAGGCGCTTTACAACGTAGAAGTAAACCCTGCAACTCTCCAAGTGCAGGTGACAAGAAAAGAATTTGAGGGAGACTATACATTGGTTGTATTCCCTCTTTTGAAAGTATCCAAAAGTACTCCAGAGAACACTGGAAATGCGATAGGAGAGTGGATGAAGACAAATGTGCCTGAAATTTCCGGCTACAATACGGTGAAAGGATTTCTGAACCTGTCGTTCTCAGCATCGTGGTGGCACGGACTTTTTGCTGAAATAGCTTCAGCAGAAGATTTCGGACAGCTTCCTCCTACTGGAAAGACAATAATGGTCGAGTACTCTTCTCCGAATACCAACAAACCGTTACATCTTGGTCACATCAGGAACAATCTCCTTGGTTGGTCCGTATCCAAGCTTCTTCAGGTTAACGGTAACAATGTTATGAAGGTTAACCTTGTGAATGATAGGGGAATACATATCTGTAAGTCAATGTATGCCTGGAAAGTTCTCGGCAACGGAGAGACCCCTCAGTCATCAGGCAAGAAGGGAGACCACCTGGTTGGAGACTATTACGTGGCTTTCAACGACCTTTACAAGAAGGAAGTTGAAGAACTTGTAGATGGCGGTATGTCAAAAGAGGAGGCCGAGAAAAATGCACCTTCGCTTAAGGCTGCCCAGGAGATGCTCTTCAAATGGGAGCAGGGAGATCAGGAGGTTGTTGAACTTTGGAAGACAATGAACGGATGGGTATACGACGGATTCGACATCACTTATAAAAATCTTGGAATAGATTTCGACAGGACATATTACGAGTCGCAGACTTATCTTTTCGGTAAGGCTCTCGTGCAGAAAGGCCTGGAAGATGGAATATTCGAGCGTCAGGATGATGGCTCCGTATGGTGCGACCTGACAGCAGATGGTCTTGACAGGAAACTTCTTCTCCGTGGTGACGGTACATCTGTCTATATGACTCAAGACCTCGGTACCGCAGAGCAGCGCTTTAAGGAATATAGTCTTGATGAGCATATCTATGTGGTTGGTAATGAACAGAATTATCACTTTCAGGTTCTCAAGCTGATTCTTGGCAAGCTTGGTTTTGACTGGGCTAAGAGTATATACCATCTTTCATACGGAATGGTTGAGCTGCCAGAAGGTAAGATGAAGTCTCGTGAAGGTACTGTCGTAGATGCTGATGACCTTCTCTCTGCTATGTATGATACAGCTAAGGAGACCTCTATGGAGCTCGGAAAAATTGATAATCTTTCGGCGCAGGAGCAGGATTCATTATTCAGAATGATAAGCCTCGGAGCATTGAAATATTTCATTCTCAAGGTTGATCCAAAGAAGACGATGCTTTTCGATCCTAAGGAGTCAATAGATTTCAATGGTAATACAGGTCCGTTTATCCAATATACTCACGCACGTATAAAATCCATTTTACGCAAGGCAGATGAGCAGGGAATTGCACATTCTACACAGGCCCTGAATCCAGCTGTTGAACTTACACCGAAGGAAGTGCGTATCATCAAGATACTCAATACCTTCCCTGCTAAGATTGCTGAGGCTGGAGCTGCTTTTTCACCGGCTCTTGTAGCTAATTATGCTTACGAATTGGCCAAGGAGTTCAACCAGTATTATCACGATACTCCTATCCTCCGTGAGGAAAACAAGGACGTCCTGACTTACAGGCTTGTTCTTGTAGAGACAATTGCCAAGGTTCTTGCAAAAGCGATGTCAATTCTTGGAATCACTCTTCCGGATAGAATGTAATCAGATTACAATAATATATTTTTCTAAAGGCGGACCAGACAAGCTCTATGGCTTATGGTTCGCTTTTATATTTGCCGGAAGAAGTTATCATACAAACAAACCTCCCCGCAAAAAACGATGTTTTGCGGGGAGGTTTGTCTTGAAACTGATTGCCGATCATAATTTATTCAATATGTCCGGTTGTAGTCTCGTGATGCTTTTGATGACGCTCTTGAATTTGGAAGGTTAGCGGCGGCGCATTCCGCGCATCATATTGCCCATATTCGCTCCCATCACTGTTTTCATCATCTTGCGTGTGCCTTCAAATTGCTTGAGCAGTTTGTTTACTTCCGGAAGTGAAGTTCCTGAGCCGTCTGCGATTCTCTTTTTGCGGCTTCCGTTTATGATTTCGGGATGCTCCCTCTCTTCAGGAGTCATTGACAGTATTATAGCCTCTATACCCTTGAACGAGTCGTTGTCTATATCTACATCCTTCAGAGCTTTGCCCATACCTGGAATCATCGACGCGAGATCTTTGATGTTACCCATCTTCTTTATCTGCTGAATCTGGTTGTAGAAATCCCAAAGAGTGAATTTATCCTTGGCGAGTTTCTTCTTCAGTTCGCGCGCCTGTTGCTCGTCGAATTGTTCCTGTGCTTTTTCTACAAGGGAAACGACATCTCCCATTCCGAGGATTCTGTCTGCAATACGGCTTGGATGGAATACGTCAAGAGCTTCCATCTTCTCACCGGTACTTACGAATTTGATAGGCTTACCTACAACAGCCTTGATTGAAAGGGCGGCACCGCCTCTGGTATCACCATCCATCTTGGTGAGTACAACTCCGTCGAAGTCAAGTCTGTCGTTGAAAGCTTTTGCAGTTTCTACTGCATCCTGTCCTGTCATTGCATCGACAACAAACAGCGTCTCGGTAGGCTTGACAGCATCTTTGAGAGATGAAATCTCATCCATCAACTCTTTGTCTACGGCCAAACGTCCGGCAGTATCGACGATTACAACGCTGTATCCTTCAGCTTTTGCCTTGGCAATGGCATTTGTGGCAATCTGGTTCGGGTTTTTCACTCCCTCTTCCGAATATACTGGTACCCCGATTTGCTCTCCCAAAACCTTTAACTGGTCAATAGCAGCAGGTCGGAAATAGTCGCAGGCAGCAAGCATTACCTTCATACCTTTCTTACTCTTCAGGTTAAGGGCAAGTTTGCCGGAGAATGTGGTTTTACCGGAACCGTTCAGACCTGCAACGAGAACAACGGCAGGCTGTCCTTTAACGTTGATTTCAGATGAATTGCTTCCCATCAGTTCAGCGAGTTCGTCGTGAACGATTTTCACAATCATCTGCTGAGGTTTCACTGCAGTGAGCACATTCTGTCCGATAGCCTTTTTCTTGACATCGTCGCAGAACTGTTTTGCAATCTTGTAGCTTACGTCGGCATCAAGCAAAGCCCTGCGTATGTCTTTCATCGCTTCCGAGATGTTAATCTCGGTAATCTTGCCTTCGCCTTTAAGTATTTTGAATGACCTTTCGAGTCTTTCACTTAGATTTTCGAACATATTTCTTTAATTTTAATTATAATCTGAATTTGTTACAACTTGAAGTAATCCTTTTTCTCGGGGATGTTATCAAGTTCGTCTGAAAATATGGCCGGAGCCAAATCTTTCATATTGTATCGGCTAGCCATCACTTGGCCGTAAGCTCCTGTGCTTCTGATAGCCATAATGTCACCTCTTACACTCAGAGGAAGCAGCCTTCCAGCTCCCCATACATCGCTTGATTCGCATACCGGACCGACAATGTCGTATGCCTGGTGAGAAGGAAAGAATGGACGCATTTTGGCCGAAAGATTCTCGATTCGGTGATATGCGCCATAAAGGGCAGGACGTATCAGGTCATTCATACCTGCGTCCATAATAAGAAAATTCTTGGTTTCCCCGCTCTTTACGAAAAGTACTCGCGATACCAGTGTGCCGCATTGTGCTACAATGGAACGTCCCGGTTCAAGATGTATTGTCTGGTCTTCTCTTTTGCTGATTTTTCCTGCTACAGTAGAGAACCACGTCTTGAAGTCAGGAATCGGAGTCCCGTCCGGATCATCGTAATCGACACCGAGACCTCCTCCAAGATTTATGTTTTTTATATGCAGGCCATTGCGCTCGAAGTATGCAACTATTTCATTTACTCTTTCACACTCGAGGGCGAATACCTCTGCGACCCTTGTAATCTGTGAGCCGATGTGGAAATGCAGGCCTATGAAATTTATATTCCTGCTTTTGGATATAAGGTCAATCAGTTTGTCGAATTCGTGTTGGGATATGCCGAATTTGTTTTCGTAAAGACCTGTGGTTACATATTTATGTGTATGCGCGTCAATATCCGGGTTTATTCGTACAGATACATTTGCAGTCATACCATATTCCCTGGCCATTTCGTTGATGACATATATCTCCTGAAGTGACTCGCAGTTGAAAGCCTCTATGCCGAGCTTCATTGCTTCGAAAATATCCCGGTCGCTTTTGCCGACTCCGGCGAATACTATCTTGTCGGCAGGGAAACCGCAGGAATGTGCGTGAAGGACTTCGTTGCCGCTTACGCAGTCTGCTCCGAATCCTTTTGAGCTTATATATGAGAGAATCCTGCTTTCAGCATTGGCCTTGACGGCATAGTGCACACGGATGCCGTACTGTCCTGCCAGTTCCGCAACTGTATCGACAGTCTTATGCAACAATTCCATATCATAATAATAGAATGGAGTTGAAATTTTGTCAAACCTTTCTATTGTATTGGCATCCAGCATTTTAAATAAAAATTAAATATAAAGTTCAACATCAATTCCGAAATTCGGACAAAAACGATTGCAAAAATAGCGAAAAATTCGTTAATTTCGCGGCGCATAATTTAAAATACTGATGAAAATGGAAAAAGGACCTATTTCACAATTCATTACACACCATTATCGTCATTTCAACTCAGCAGCACTTGTTGATGCTGCAAAAGCTTATGACGAGCACATGAAAAAAGGTGGCAAGATGATGCTTGCTATGGCAGGTGCTATGTCAACTGCTGAACTCGGACTTTCGCTTGCTGAAATGATTCGCCAGGACAAGATTCAGATTGTATCCTGCTCAGCAAACAACCTCGAAGAGGACATAATGAACCTTGTCGCACACAACCATTATTACAGGGTCCCTAATTATAGAGACCTTACTCCTGCACAGGAAAAGGAACTTCTCGATAATCATATGAACCGTGTTACCGACACTTGTATCCCTGAAGAGGAGGCATTCCGTCGTCTTGAGCATCATCTTGTTGATGTTTGGAACGAGATGAAGGCAAACGGTGAGAGACTCCTTCCTTACGAGGTAATCTACAAGCTTCTCCGTAGCGGTGTTCTTGAGCAGTATTACGAGATTGACCCTAAGGACAGCTGGGTGCTTGCAGCTTGCGAGAAGAATATTCCTATCGTAGTTCCTGCTTGGGAAGACTGTACTACAGCAAACATTTTCACAGCACACTGTATCCGTGGAGAATTCGAGACCAGTATGATAAAGAATGGTATCGAGACTATGATTTTCCTTACAGAGTGGTATCGTGAGAACTGCGGAGGCCAGGGAGTTGGTTTCTTCCAGATCGGTGGAGGTACAGCAGGTGACTTCCCAATCTGTGTAGTTCCTATGATGGCTCAGGACCTTGAGTGGCCTGATGTTCCTCTTTGGGCATACTTCTGCCAGATTTCAGATTGTACAACTTCGTACGGCTCTTATTCCGGTGCAGTTCCTAACGAGAAGATTACTTGGGGAAAACTTGACGTAGACACTCCGCGTTTCATCGTTGAGTCTGATGCTACAATTGTTGCTCCTCTTATCTTCTCCTATGTATTGGGCTGGTAATATAGCTTGAATATCAGTTAACAAAGGGGCCGGCTGTTCAGTCGCCCCCTTTGTCAGTTTTAAGATTCTTATACCAAAAATATCTTTATGTTCGGACTTGTCGAGTGGGTCTTCAACATAGAACTGTCCTTAGTCATAGGTATAGTTGCTTCTTTTGTACTTGGCGTTCTGCTACTTCTTATTAAAGTGCCTAAGACAGAATATGCCGGCAAGATAGCAAAGACCAAAAATATTATAGCAATTTGTTTTCTGGTGTGCTCTGTATTGTTTTTTATGACATTACGTTATTCAGGTATGCCGGACTACGATGCATATACATCGAGGATGATATTTGTTGTTACAGCCATAGCCTCGGCAGTCTTGTCTTTTTCCCTTATCAATCTTTTGGATGAGCATTATATCGAAAATGATAAGATATTGCTGAACATAGGTGTCGTCGTGGTCGCAAGTTTCATCCTTATGCGATCTTTCTGGTGGGATGACCATCTGATGAGGGCTGTAGTGATGATAGCTTCTGTACTATTGTTCATTATCCAGTGTAGTGCCCATATTACCGTATTCAATAAGGTATATGGAGAGAGTATCAGACAGCTCGAACTATATTATGATGAGGAAGAAGAACACAAGGTCCGCTGGATTAGGTTCTGCTATATAATTATGATGCTGACCCAGATGTTCATTCTTGTATATCTTTTTCTTCCAAGCGGATTGATGAAGGTTTATACCACCTGTTATTCTATTTTTATGCTCTATTTCACGGCAAACTTCATCTCATTCCTCGGAAGTCACAAACTACTTCTTGATGCTTTTGCCTATCGGACATTATCAGGACAGGATATAATGCACAAGATAGCAGAGAATCGTATAAGAGGTGGCCTGAAAGCTCGTAAGGGTATGAGTGACGATGATTTCAACGAAGCGGAGTTCAGGAGGCTGGAACGCTCTCTTGACAAATGGGTGAGTGAGAAGAAATTCAAGGAGTATGACAAGAGCCGTGAAGAGATTGCAACCGAGCTTAGGACATCCAAAGAGACGCTTCATCTTTATTTTGTCACTAAACTTGGTGTAGATTTCAAGACTTGGAGAACCCAACTCAGAATTGAAGAGTCCAAACGTCTTCTTTTGGAGAATAGCGACTTGTCAGTCAATGTTATAAGCGAGATGGCAGGATTCAGCGACCGCTCCAATTTCCATCGTCAGTTTGTGAAAATTGTCGGTTGTTCTCCCAAGCAATGGAGGGATTCTGGAGGTCATCCCGAATTATTCAGGTAGTTTTTCTATATCAGGTAGTTTTTAGAACTGTTCGGGTAGTATTCTGTTTTTGGACTGAAGTTGGAAGTTACAATCATTGATGGCGAACAACCCGGTGCGGTTGTCGTAACTTTCTCCTTTCCAGTCTATTTTCAAGTCTCTGGTTATCGCCAGGTAATTATCCTGAGTATCTCTTGCAGTGACGCAAGCATTAATAGTAGAAGTGAATCCGGTGGCTTTTATAATGAATATACCTTCGCTGTCAGTTTCTACCGTAATTTTTTCAAAATCAGGAGCATCGCATTGGAATGATATGCTGATTCCTTTGATGGTTGTGCCCGTTACACGATCAGTCACGATGCCACTTATTATCAGTTTGCCTTCTTTACCATCAAGTCCGCTGGACGAGTCTTCGAACAGCAATGCTTTGCTGCACGATACTAAAGGCATTATAATCGAGAGCAATAGGATTAGTCTTTTGAATAATTTTTTAGTCATAACCGGTTTATTTCTTTTCCGGTTCAGGTTCAGTACGCTGCAAAATTAATCAAAAAATGAAATTTCTGCAAGGAAGACCACAATGGGTTTTCCTGCAGAAAAGTAACATTAATTTTCAAAATTGCGGCCTCATTTGAAAATCTCAAGTGGGTCCAGACCGAGAAGTTCCATCTTCCGTCGCAGTTCGGGCACTTGTTCTTCGAGGAATTCCTTTCTGTATTTTTCAAGAACAGTTTCCTTTGCATCTTGACTGATGAAGTAGCCTATTCCTCTTTTGTTGTATATAATGCCGTCACCGGTCAGTTTCTCATAACTTCTCATCACAGTATTTGGGTTGACTCCGATTTCCGCTCCGTATTCTCTTACAGACGGAATCCTCTCATCAGGTGCAAGATTTCCGCTTAGAATCCTTTCACAGATAGAGTCGCATATCTGAAGGTAAATTGATCTGTTAGAGTTGAAATCCATTTTACTAAGTATTTTATGTTTTAATGTTTTAAAGTTTTTACTCTGAAGAAAATAGCTGTAAGTAATCCGCCAAGCAACAGCACATCGTGAATTGTGTCAAGGACAGGAAGATTGCTGAATAAATTTGAGTTCCAGATTGTGAGAGGGTCCTGTGCATCAGTAATGATTTCCATTTGCTGCATAGTCCAGTCCATAACGAATGGTGTTGCTATCATTCCGATAATTGAGGAAACAATGATACAAGTCAGGATTGTCTTTACGCTTTTGTTCTTTTTGAATATTATGGCTCCAAGTAAAAATACGAGTATGCTGCCGGCGAAGTCGTCTATGTAGAGCCAAGGACTGAGCCAAGGCTTCATTACTTCTGTATATTTCACGCCAAGCTCATCGTTTATAAATGCGTAGGTGCCTTTAGCCGCAGAGATGAGTGAATCTCCACAATCAGGTACGAATGTACATAAAAGCCAGTCTGCTGCAAATGAAGCAATGAAGAAAATCATCGGAAGGACGATGGCTGTGATCAGAGTCATTGATAAAAATTTCTCGAATGTTGATACGGGAATCATCAGAAAACTGCTGCCGTTGCCTTTATTTGTTATATATCCGTAACACTGTGAAGGAAGGGTGATTACAAGTGCGACTGTCGCAATTCCGAGAAAAGATAGTCTTCCCATTACGCCTATGGAATACCAGCTTCCATCGAAAAGGAACGTAAACATACCGACGAATGCCCATATAATAATGCCAATTATAGAAAGCAGGGATATTGTAAGTCCATAGTTGCTGAGGCACTTTTTGAGATCGGAGGCAAAGTAGCTGCCGAATCTTCTGATATTGAATATATCGTTCATAACTTCTCACTTATTTGTTTTGATTGTCGAAAATACCCTTGATGATACTTTTGTTCAGGTGCACTGTATTGAACAGAGCTTCTATATTTACCTTGCTGTCTTCACCTGTCGTGTTGAGACAAACCTGGATATTACCACCAGGAGTCATCTCGCTGTAGAGTGCACCTTCGATTTTTTCGTTGGAATAATCGAAGTAGAGCTTGTTGGAAATTTCCTCAATTGAAGCTTTTAACAGAACATCCTGCTTGTCAAGTATGATAATCGGGTCTATGATATTCTCGAGGTCTCTGACCTGATGTGTCGAAATGAGCAGAGTACAATCCTCTGAAGTAAACTTGGTTACGGCTTTTCTGAACTGTGCTTTTGAAGGAATGTCAAGTCCGTTTGTAGGCTCATCCATAAACAGATACCTGGTATTGCACGCAAGAGCGAAGCTGATCCACGTTTTTTTAAGTTGGCCGCAAGACATTGTGTTCATCTTCTGATTCTTGTCATTTTCGAAGACAGACATAGCTTCCTCGAATTTGCCGAGGTCGAATCTTTCCCAGAATTTTCCGAAATCCTTTGCATAGTCTATTGCTTTCATATTGACAGGAGCAACTTCATCACTCAGATAGTATTGGCTGGAGAGGAACGAAGGCTCTCTTTTGAACGGAGTCTGTCCATCAATGTTTATTGATCCGTACTGCGGCTTCTTCAGTCCGCAGAGCAATGTGAGCAGTGTGGTTTTTCCTACACCGTTTTCTCCGAGGAGGCCGTAGATTCGTCCTTCTTCGAGATTCATACAGATGTTTTTCAGTACCGGAACCTGGCCGTAGCTGAATCCCAAATTTTTGATTTCTATCATATTGACCTAATTTAAAAGTTGCGTTATTGTGTATTAGTGAAGTAGTACACTGCAAATGTAGATATATTTCCGAAATATCCAAACATATATCATATTTTTTCTAACTGAAATGCTGAGTATGATAGTACGGATTCCCTTTTAAAAAGAATTACCCTTGCTGTAAAATGTTGCTGCAAGGGTAATTCTCTAATCGTGGTATTATGACACAATTTCTTTTTCTTTAGTTTTTCTTCAGCCACTCAGTCCTACGCAAATCAGGAATATGTTTAATTGAGAAATTTTCAAATTTTGCTTTGAAACCATTACCGTCCGGGCAGGCTCCCATTATCCCTACCATAACGGGATGATTATCTTGCAGCCAAGCGTTGCGCATCATTGTGTATTCCTTGTCATCGAAAGAATAGAAAATTTCAACGGCATCCAACTTGCGTACCGCTTTGATCCATACAAAAGGCACAGGCTTGTCCAGTGGTATAATGCTCCAATCACTTGTGTGATGGGTTACGACGGTACTGATATTATACTTTCCGTCCACGAACTCAATACCGGCTTTTATATAGTTCTCGTGGTCAATACGTAACATAAGTCCAGACTGGTCGAAACGGGTCTTGTAGTCGCCTGATATCTTTACTTTCACTTCAAACTCGCCACCACGCAAAGTGTATAGAAACGGTGCATCATCCACAGTAAACCCATAGTGGGATATACGCCAATAATCTGTCTTGGGAGTAACAATCATCGTAAGCGAGTTGTTTTCAATTTGCCATTGTTCTGGTTCATTGAACCATTGCATCTTTTCCAGTGATTGCGCCATACAGGTTAATGAAGCGGCAATCATTATTCCGATTAATACTAACTTTTTCATTTTCAATATATTATTAATGTTACAATTTCAGATTAATTTGGTAAGGATTCCATACCATCAACCTCCTGCCGTATAAAGCTAGTCACCGAAAGCAATGAAAAGATTTTCTTGTTAATCCTTACTATTGTCATCTATCATAAATAACCATATATTTTATATACATTTGCAAAGGTAATGTGTTGTTATATGCTTCACAATAATTATAAATAACCATTTTTTACTTCAGAATATGGATACTGTTGATATATTGAACAAAGAGTTTTTTACTCAAAAATTTTCTGAAGAACATCCATACTCCGAGTTGCTGGAAAAGTATAAGTGTATAGCCGGCAATTATGCGCGGATGGAGAGTGCGGTTGCTGTGTTGAGTGATCTGCGTACCAACAAAAGTTATATTTATTACGGGAATTTTTCCCGAATGCTTGAAATAGATAACAACCGAGACGAGGATAAGGTTTCTTCCATTTGGGAAAAAGAAATTTTCAATATCATTCATCCTGACGATTTGACAGGAAAGCATTTACAAGAATTGTGTTTTTTTCATTTTGTCAAACATCAGCCAAAGAGAAAGCGTGCCGACTATTATCTGATAAGCAAGCTTCGTATGAAGAATGCCGGGAATAACTATATCCCTGTATTGCATAGGATGTTCTATATTTTTGCCCCTTCCAACGATACGTTCTGGCTGGCTTTGTGTCTTTATGGCCCTTTACTGTTTGACATCCCAGCCAAATGCCTGATAGTAAATTCTACTAATGGCCAAATGTTTGCAATCGGTAAACAGGACAATACCAGGATTTTGTCCGTCAGGGAAAAGCAGGTGTTAAACCTTATAGACAAGGGGATGGCAAGTAAGAAAATAGCCGAAACACTTTCTATCAGCATACATACAGTTAGTCGGCACAGGCAGGAGATTTTGGCCAAACTTCAAGTCAGAAACTCCATTGAAGCTTGTAGGGTAGCAAAAGATTTGAAACTGATTTGAGTCTATAGCTAATTTAACATACTCCTGCAGGAGATTCCAATACACATTATTTGCCAGCTATCCTTAATAATCTGCTGTACATTCCGGAAACGATTGCAGACAAAATTTGCTTGCGTCATAATATTAAAAATGACGACTCCATCCATATTGGATGAAGCCGTCGAGCAATTATAATGAACAATAGATATGTTCGTTTGTTGTGTCTATTTGTCAGGTTGTTCTTTACCGTTATCAGATAAGCATCAGAATCATCAACTGCGCTGCAAGTACTCTCAAGAACATTGCAAGAGGATATACAGTTGCGTAACCTACAGCTGGTGCGTCTGAGTTTCTGTCCTGTTCACCAGCATATGCAAGAGCCGGCGGGTTTGTGCTGCAACCTGAGAGAACACCGATGAGGGTATTGTAGTCAAGTTTGAGGAATACTCTTCCAATTACACCTCCCAAGAATACTGGTATCACAGTGATGCACGCTCCGTAGAGAACCCATTTAAGACCGCCACCGTGTACAATTGTTTCTATGAAGCCTTCTCCTGCTTCGAGACCTACACAGGCAAGGAACAATGCTATACCGATTTCTCTAATCATAAGGTTTGCACTTGTTGTTGCATAAGTTACAACCTTGAACCTCGGACCGAAGTGGCTGATGAGGATTGATACAATTAGAGGACCTCCGGCCAGGCCAAGTTTTACAGGCTGGGGAATGCCAGGGAACATAACTGGAAT
>Tibetan_p1__coassemble_905_pt1 | contig 13834 bp, 11 predicted proteins | sample Tibetan_p1__metabat2_high_PE_033 | metagenome-assembled genome bin Tibetan_p1
TTCGTGGATATAATTGAATACGTAATGTCCCATCTGCAATTGTGCTTCGCTGAGCTTGACAGTCTGAACTCCACCGAGAATATGCTCGAATTGCGGTCTTACAGTAACTTCGTCGACAAGCCAGAACATAGACTCGCCTATAGCCATAGCATCGAATTTGTATTCGTCATCGCTTTGGGATGTGATGAAATGTACTTTTGGGGGAATCAATATCATTGACCCACGCTTCAGACTTATTTCATTGTAGTGAAACTTGTATTTTGCAGAGCCGCTTTGACATATTATCACTACCATATAAGGTATGCAAAGAAAATCTTTTTTGTATTTCTCTATGTTTACATTTTTGTATATGCCTGAATAGTTGTCGTAAATTGCAATATCCATAGAAATTATTTTTACAAAATTGTTAAAATGGTACAATTGTGATATTTTTTTGCCTTAAAATGATAGACAGGGGGGGGATTTAGTCATACCTTTGCATTGTTCTTGTGAAAGAACATTCTTTAACACACACAATTCAATTCTAATTTTTCTTTTGGCGGGACATTAGTCCCGCTTCTTTTTTTAGTAAAGGTTATCATAACAAAGTTTTATGTTGTGACCTTTTGTATGCCTTGATGTTATCTTCAAGAAGTTTTATATTTGTCTTATCCATAGCCCATCCTGTAAATCTTTCGAAAATATAATCTTCTGCCTGTTTGGTAGGGTGGCACATATCTTCAGCATAGAACCTGTAGTCTCTCAGTTCGTCCATTATTATCTCAAAACTTGGGAAATAGTCGGTTCCCTGCATATCAAGAATATTGTTTGTTGCCAGGAGCAGCGTGGATTTGCTCAGTTGGTTGCCGTGTGCTCCGTCTGCCAAGTGCCTTATAGGGCTCACAGTGAATATGAATTCCTTTTCTGACAGATTCTTATCTGCTTTCGCTTGCCTGCTTGTTTCTATAATTTCTTTAAGGCAGTTGATTACTTGTTCCAAATCCATCAACTCTCTATGAAATTCTGTTCCAGGTCTTTTGAGGCAGTTTGATACAATCACATCTTTTTCCTTATGTCTGTAGCACCAGCTTGTACCGAGAGTTATTATGATTTTGTTGCATTCTTTGAAGAATGAGGATGATTTGTCCAGACTTGTATTTGCTTTTGAGAGAAACTCATCAGTTGTTCTGGATGCAAATGAAGTATGATGGCTGAATGAACATACCCTCCCGGCATTGGCTCCCATTTCTATGCACTCTTCCTCTGTAAACCATTTTCTTTCACTCATCCGCTTTATGCTGTTCAAGATAGATTGAGGATTGTAGAGTGTTCCGAACGGGTTTGTAATAACATCGAATCCGTAATTGCTCATACGCATTCCCATATTGTCGGCAAAGCAACTCCCCAACAACATTATCTTGTCAGTGTATGAAATACTGACTTTGTTAGGGACATCTGCTACAGTGGTCTGGAGTTTCATTTTTGATGTATGTTTGCTTTTATATAGTTTCCGTTGGTTGAAATTGTAAAAATTATTGCAAAAATATAAAATTTGAGCGTCAAATTCTTATCTTTGAAAGATATTTGTCCGAAACCTCTTTTCCTGAAAGGGAGGCTGCGGTAATAGTTGTCAAAAAGATGTTTAGATTTGTTCATTATACATTTATTCATTTATGAGGAGTTTTTCAGAGTGGTCCGTTTATATGATTGTGATGGCGGTATCTGTCCTTGCTTTCTGCTCTCCATTGTCTGCCTCTTCTGTCCGGGACAATGAATCTGATGGTGGAGTCAGTGAAAATGTTTCATCAGCCAAGGTTCATTTCGCTTATGACGTCGACTTTGAAATGGATTTTGACAACAGGGAATTGTATAGGAGCCGGTTTTCCGAATCAATGACAATCTTCGGTGCTCGTCTTACTCCTTCCGTAGGTATGGATGTCAGCACTTCCGATGGCTCATCACATAAGTTGATGCTTGGTATAGATGTAATGAAGGATTTCGGAGCTTCTCCTGTTGAAGGCAGTATAGCCGGTGAGGATTCACCAGAGACATCGATGCGTCAGAACAATGTAAACCTTTTCCGGGAAATCACCCTCTATTACCAGTATCGCAAGACATTCGGCAAGACTGATATGACAATTGCTGCAGGCATATTTCCGCGCCGTTTTTCAGAGGGAGCGTATTCACGCGCCTTCTTCTCGGATTCACTCAGATTCTATGACAATAACCTTGAAGGTATCCTGTTCAAGTTCAGAAGACCTTCGGCTTACTATGAAGTCGGATGTGACTGGATGGGGATGATTGGCAATTTCAGACGTGAGAGATTTATGGTCTTTGCCAGCGGCTATGGCAATGTGCATCCTTTCGTGAAACTTGGATTCTCCGCTTATCTTTATCATTTCGCCTGTTCAGGCAAGGCAGATGGAGTGGTCGACAATATCCTCATAAATCCTTATATAAAAGCTGATTTCGCATCCGTAACCCCTTTTCAGGAACTTTCCATACAGCTCGGCTGGCTTCAGTCAGGACAAAATGACCGCAAGCGTGTGGGCAAATATGTCTTTCCGGGCGGACTTTCCGTAGATACAGATATAAGGAAATGGAATGCAGGTATTAGAAATACATTGTTCTATGGACGCAATATGATGCCGTATTACAATAATGTAGACAATGCAGGATACAAATACGGAAATATGCTGTATATGGGAGAACCCTTTTTCCGCGTTCACGATGACGGAAGAACAGACTCCGGGATATATGACAGGCTTGAGGCATATTATGAGCCTCAGATCGGGCAGTTCCTGTCCATAAGGGTTGCAGCGGTTTTCCATTTCAATGGCAGTTATTCCGGCTGCCAGCAGATTGTAGCTCTTAAATTCAATCTGCAGAGACTTCTTGACAAAACTTCTAAAAACAGATAATTTATGAAAATTTCGAGATTAAAGTCATTGCTGCTTCCGCTGGCGTTTCTGGCGATGGCATCCTGTGGGGGACCGGAAGACGGCACATATACTTTCAGGATTCTTACAACAAATGATGTTCACGGTCAGTATTTCGATTCGTTGTATGTGGGAAACCGTACGCGGCCGTCTCTGACTTCTGTCTCCTGGTATGTTGACAGTATCCGTTCAGCAGTGGGCAAGGACAATGTGATTCTTATCGATGCCGGTGACTGTCTCCAGGGTGACAATGCATCATATTATTATAACTATGTAGACACATTGTCCGAGCATATTTATGGCCGCATTGTCGAATATATGGAGTATGATGCTGTTGTTGTCGGAAATCACGACATCGAAACAGGACATCCTGTGTATGACCGTCTTTCTGACGAAATGACCGTGCCATTCCTTGCTGCGAATGCAATATCTACATCTACCGGCAAATCCTATTTTCCGAGTCATACTATTGTAGAACGCAATGGATTGAAGATTCTTATAGCCGGGTTTACCAATCCGAACATAAAGAACTGGCTTTCGGAGAAGTTGTGGGCCGGTATGGAGTTCGAATCACTTATTCCGTTTGTACAGGAAGAGGTAGATGCTTTGAGAGCTGAATATCAGCCTGATGCAGTGATTGTAGCTACACATTCAGGTACTGGTAACGGTGACGGCAGCAGTTATGAAAGTCAGGGACTGGAGCTGCTCAACTCTCTGACCGGAGTTGACTTTGTGATTTGTGCCCACGACCATCGTCCTGTTGTACATAAGAACGACACTATATGTCTTATCAATGCCGGAAGTCATTGCCGCTATATCGGTGACGGGACACTTGTGATGGAAGTCAAAGACGGGAAGGTTGTATCTAAGCGTCTTGATGCAGGCTTGATTAATGTAGACAAGAGCAAGGTTGATAATTATATGAGTGAGTATTTCCGCTCTGATTTTGAGGCTGTAAAGGTTTTTACAGTACAGAAGGTCGGTTATCTTGATATGGATTTGCGTACCAGGGATGCCTATCGCGGAATGTCTGATTATATGAATCTTCTTCATAGTGTTTGTCTCTCCTGCAAGCCTGCTGTAATATCTTTCGCAGCTCCGTTGACTTTCAATGGGTTTGTGCGCCAAGGTGACTTGATTTACAATGACTTGTTCACTATCTATCCTTATGAGAACGAGTTGTTTGTAGTCAAGATGAGCGGAAGGGAAATAAAGGATTATCTTGAGTTTTCGTATGATAGTTGGATAAATACTCAGGAATCCGGTCAGGAGCATATTCTGAAGATTGCGAACAGTCCGGATTCACGTACCGGTCAGACGAGGTGGTCATTCCTTGCCCGTTCTTACAATTTTGATTCTGCAGGTGGATTGGTGTATGACGTGGATGTGACCAAGCCGAAAGGACAGCGCATTGTTATCAAATCTCTTGCGGATGGTTCTGTTTTCAGCCTTGATGGGCAGTACAATGTTGCAATGACTTCCTATAGGGCAAGTGGTGGCGGAGGACTGATGTCTGAAGGTGCCGGAATCGATACTGGCCGAATCAGTGAGAGAGTTGTCGAGTATTATCCGGAAATCAGGAACATACTTTATGACTATCTGATGACTAATGGAAAAATCACAAAAGAGCTGGTTGGTAATCCAAAGGTAGTTGGACATTGGTCATTTGTTCCTGAAACTATTACGGTGGAACGTCTTGATAAGGATATGTCTCTAATGTTTCCTAAGCGTTGAGTCACGATATAGGATAATGTAAACCAAACTGTGTCAACTTATAGCGACACGTAGCAAATATTAAAACCACGGGGGTGCTCTAAAAGCCATAAGCATTTAGGTCACCCCCTTCGTTGTATTGCTAACATCCTGTTTTGCGATGTCTCGCTATTCGAACAGCTCTTTTGCGAGTCCGCCTTCGCTCGTCTCCTTGTACAATGATGGAAGATCGTTTCCGGTTTCTTTCATCACCTTTACTGCCTGGTCAAAAGATACACGGTGGCGTCCGTCGGTATATAAAGCATATATACTTGCATCAAGAGCGCGTGCAGCAGCATATGCATTGCGTTCTATGCACGGAATCTGCACAAGGCCGCATACGGGATCGCAGGTCAGTCCGAGGTGATGCTCAAGCCCCATTTCGGCTGCATATTCTATCTGTGAAGGACTGCCTCCCATCAGTTGTGTTACAGCAGCAGCTGCCATAGCGCAGGCAACACCGACTTCTCCCTGGCAGCCAACCTCGGCACCGGAAATGGACGCGTTGTACCTTACTACGTTGCCAACCAAGCCGGCTGTCGCAAGAGCTCTTACTATCCTTTTATCGCTGAATCCGTAGACTTTCTTGATATGGTACAGCACACCGGGAAGTACACCGCAAGAGCCGCAGGTAGGGCCTGTCACTATTGTTCCGCCACAAGCGTTTTCTTCGCTTACCGCCAAGGCATAGGCGAAGATGAGACCTCTTGTACGCAGGACATCACTGTATCCACCTGCTCTTATGAAGTAGCTTGAAGCCTTTCTGCGTATTTTCAGTGGGCCTGGGAGCGATCCTTCCTGATCAATTCCTCTCTCTACAGCCTCACACATAACTTTCCATACAAGCTCCAGATGTTCCCAAAGCCCGTGTCCCTTTCCTTCTACTTCATCTACATATTCCCAGTAATCCTTTCCCTCCTTGTTGCACCAGTCAAGCAATTCTTTCATTGTGTTCAGAGAGTATATGTCATCCTCGCTATCGTTGTCGGTAGGATATTCCAGACATACAATATCTCCACCTCCCACACTATAGTAGGTACATTTGTCATACAGATCTCCGTCAAAGTTTACGGATGCTATCTTCATTCCGTTTGGATGAAGCGGCAGCACTTCCTTTGGTCTCCATTCTATGTCGACCTGACCGCTGCGCCTGTAGTTGCTTTCCAAAGACTCCTTTTCCGTCCATCTCCAGGTTTCATACGCTTCCTGAATCGCGACATCGGTAAGGTGACCTTTTCCTGTCGCTGCAAGTGATCCGTACAAGGTCACGTGGAGGTGGCTCGCATCCGGATGATTCTCAAGATAGGAGCGTACTGCCTTGAAAGGACCCATTGTATGGCTGCTTGACGGACCTTTTCCTATTTTATAAATAGACTTTATAGATTTCATTACAAAATTCTCGCAAGTGATTGATATGAGATAAGAAATGCGCTTCACTTATCAGACTCTTGTCTATTGCGCATTTCTTATTAATTCAGGTATCTGAGTTTGTGATGTATTAAAGATAATCTTTGAAATACATAGTTACCTTGTCCATCAGATGGATTCTGTCTCTGCCTGTTACATTGTGCTCGTGTCTCGGATATGGGAAATAGTCAAGCTGTATATTGTTTACAACACATTCACGAACGAAGCTCAAACTATGCTGCCATACTACAACAGGATCTATCGCACCTTGACAGATGAGCAGCTTACCTTTCAGATCTTTGGCTTTGTTGATGAGACTTACCTTTGCATATCCTTCCGGATTCGCTTCAGGGCTGTCCATATACCTTTCTCCATACATAACTTCATACCATTTCCAGTCTATTACAGGTCCTCCTGCTACTGCTACCTTGAATATCTCAGGATAGTTGGTAATCAGGGAGATTGTCATAAAACCGCCATAACTCCAACCGTGTACGCCGATTCTCTCCTTGTCTATATAAGGAAGGTTCATAAGCATTCTGACACCTTCAATCTGGTCCGCCATTTCTGCCTGGCCGCACTGTCTGTGGATTGCCTGCTCGAATTCAAGTCCGCGATTCTGTGTTCCTCTGTTGTCCTGTACATAGACTACATATCCTTTCTGTGCCATAAGCATTTCCCATCTTCTCAGTTCGGCAAGGAATGTATTTCTTACCATCTGTGAATGAGGACCTCCGTACACATATACTATCAAAGGATATTTCTTCGACGGGTCGAAGTCCTTCGGCTTTATCAGTCTGTACCAGTTGTCATATTTTCCGTCAGCACTTTTAACCGTTCCAAGTGTCATCTCACAGAAAGCATACCCTTCTGTCGGATCTTTTGCAGTGAGCAGGTTTCTGACGATGGCTCCGTCAGCCTTGACAAGATTTATTACTCGCGGAACGTTGAGGGAGCTGTAGTTGTCAATGAAGTATTTGCAATCAGGGCTGATTGTGATATTGTGCCATCCTTCTTCTTGTGTAAGTCTCTGAGGCTTGCCGAATCTGACAGTTGCAGATGCTTTAGAACGTTTTTTGGTGGAAGCGTCAGCAAGCCCTCTGACCTCTTTTCTGAAAAGATGGTTTTCTACCGGGCTTACTTCTGCGCTTGTGTAATATACGAATCTTCCATCGTTTCCTATATACTCGACATCTGCGTCAACGTCGGTAATTCTTGCAATGATTCCTTTGTCATCGGCTAAGTAGAGGCTGCGGTATCCGTCCCTGTTTGCTGTCCTGTATATGAACAAGTCATTGTGCCCTTTTATAAAGTATAGGGGATCCAAAGGTTCTACATATTTTGTGTTGTCTTCTGACAGTATGGTGGAAACATAGTTTCCGGTTGTATCGAATTTGCACAAAAGTGAATGTTTCTGGCTTCTGTCGAGAAGTTGCGCATAGATAGAGTTCCCGTCCGGTGACCAGCATACATTGGTTATGTATGTTTCTTCTGGTCTGTTCCAACCTGCCTCTTCAGCAATTGCAATGTGGTTGATAAAGGTAGTGTTTCCGGATTTTGTATCGTATATGCCGAGGCTTACAATTTCTGAATCCATTCCGGCCATAGGATACTTCAGATTTATTCCGCTTCCGGTTCTTGTTGTTATGTCAAGCAGCGGGAAGTCGCTTACTTTACTTTCGTCCTTTACGTAGAATGCAATCCTGCTTCCGTCAGGCGACCAGAATATTCCGCCTGTTATGCCGAATTCATTCCTGCTGACAGTCTGTCCTGCGACTTTATGACTTTCTTCACTGTATGCTGTCACAGCAAATGTCTTTCCGTCTTTGTCACAGAAGTACAGATTGTTTTTTATGGTATATGCAAATGCCCTCTGACTATCTCCGTTATATGGATTTGCTGTGATATTCGCGCAGCCCTCTTCCTTTACCGGCATTTCCGCAGCAATGTATTCTGTTTCGGTGTCGGGTTTTCTGCCTTCCGGGTCAACGGTTGAGAATTTGCCGTCGGTCTTCAACAAGAGGTTGTGGCCGTCTCCTTCTTTCCAGAAATATATAAGGTTTTCCGGAACAAGGTCTTTTGAATATACGGCTTGTTCCATTGTTATGAGTTTTCCATCAGGTGTTGCCGGTCTTGTCCCGGCAATTTGAAGCCCGTTTCCGTTTGTATCTTCCTGAGCGGTCATAATGTTGATATTCACGAACATCCCTGCACACAGGGCGGATGTGATGATTGCTGATTTCCTCATAGTCGGTTTGTTTTGAATTTGTGGTCCGGAACTGTGACTGTTATCTCACTGAGATGATTCTGTCGACAATGTATTTCTGTTTTCCTCTCCACGGGAGGGTGCCGAGGTATTCCTTGTAATGCAGTTCAACGGTTTTGCCTGCACATCTCATAAGGCTGTCTGCTACTGCCTGGTCTGTGATGGAAAAGTCAAATTCGTATGACTGTATGGAGCCGGCGTTGGTTCCTTTGCCTTTGCCGAATCCTGCCTGTATTACGTGCCCTTCGTATGTTTTGAAAACATATCCCTTATATACCACAAAATTCAGGTCTCCGGCTTTTACTCCTTCTCCGAATACGAAATAGAATTTGAAATAAACAAGTGTAGCAAGCGCCAGGGCTGCGATTGCTGATGCGATGATTATGATCTTGCGTTTCATTTGAATTTGGTTTTATGCAATGTTATTTTCCGTAATAATATCATATTGCGGAGCACAAAAGTAGATAATATCTGCATCAAAACCAATAGAAGCTTGAAAATGTATTACAAATTCAAGAAAGTTGTTTATATTTGCATCAAAATAGATGTATTTATGGAGAAAAAAGGTGGAAAAAACTCCTGGGGAGGACGTCGTGAAGGAGCGGGTAGACCGGCCTCTCGCAGCCGTCTGTATACTTTCAGAGCGCCTGAAAGTATGGCTGAATATATTGATGCTCAAGGTAATAAGACGGATTTTATAAAAGAGTGTATTGCGAAGGAGATGGCTTCCGGTAGCGGGCTTGAGGGGATTGGCAAATTCGGTGATGTGTTTTCCGCGGAAAGAGTCGGGGATATTAGTCTTCCTTATTTCGATATGGGTATCGTTGCCGGTTTTCCTGTCCCTCTTGATAATGATGAGAAGTCGCAGGATATAGAATTGCTGAAGATGCTTTGTCCGCATCCCGAGTCTTGTTACCTTATACGGGTTGACGGGTATTCTATGATAGATGCGGGTATAGATTCCGGCGATATAGTGATTGTAGATAAAAGCAACAGAAATCCGGGGGAGTCTCAGGTTGCTGTGTGCGAGTATAATGGGGAGTATACCCTCAAGCGTTTTGTCAGGCGTGGTGGCGTGGGGTGGATGGTACCGGCAAATCCTGATTTTCCGGAAATAGAGATAACTTCGGAGGACCGTTTCAGTATATGGGGTACCGTGACTTATGTTATCCATAAGCCGCATTGATGTAAGTTTTGCGTATATCTGTCCAGTATCCCGTATGGTGTAGCTTATTGTGTTGGCGGTTGAATTGTTTTACTGCTTTGTTTTGTGTATTGCCTTACCTTGTCTCCGGTTGTTTTGAACTGATTGCAAGTCGTTTCTGTTGGATTATGTGCTGCTGATTGTGATTTGCTTTGAACTGGTTTGCTTGAACTTTTGTGATTTTATGATTTTATGATTTTATGAGCCGGGTTGAGTCGGGTTGATTTATGTTGATGATTTTATGCTTTGATGAGCCGATTTGGGTTGAGTTGCTTTGATTGTGTCTATGGCTGATTTAAAACGAAGAAGGTATGTATGCGCTTGTTGATTGTAACAGTTTTTTCTGCTCTGTAGAGAAGGTTTTTCATCCTGGTCTCAGCGGTAAGCCTGTAGTTGTCCTTTCAAGCAATGATGGTTGTATCGTTGCTCTAACGGAGGAAGCCAAGAGGCTGGGGCTTCGCCGGGGGAATCCTGCGTTTAAAGTGAAGGGTATTCTCGAGAGCAACAATGTGGCTGTATTTTCTTCGAATATGATGCTTTATGCTTCTATGAGTAAACGCATTACATCAATCTTGCGCAAGTCGTTGCATAATGTTGAAAATTACAGTATTGATGAAAGTTTCTGCAACCTCTCCGGTTATGAGAAGCAGTATGATCTTGTGAGTCTGATGCGTGGGGTGTCCGAGCGTATAAGGCTTTGGACGGATGTGCCTGTGAGTGTTGGTATAGCTTCGACAAAGACGCTGGCCAAAGTAGCAAACAAATTTGCTAAAAAATATGATGGCTATTATGGTGTGTGTATGATTGATGATGACTTTAAAAGAAGAAAGGCTTTGAGTATGTTGGATTTGTCAGATGTGTGGGGAATCGGGAGGAGGACATACGATAAATTGTTGAGGCTGGGAGTGTCCACTCCTTTGGAGTTTGCGGACAGGGATGAGTCGTGGGTGCGTTCTCATCTTGAAAAGCCTGGTTTGCAGACGTGGCTTGAACTGAATGGTCAGGATTGCATAGATGTTTCAGAGCCGGTTATTAATCAGTCAGTCTGCACAAGTCGCAGTTTTGGAGAGATGGTGTCAGAATTGTCTTCTCTCAAGGCTTCTGTTGCTTCATTTGCCGGCAGTTGTGCCAATAAACTCCGTGGTCAGGGGGCGTTGGCCGGTTCTGTGACGGTCTTCATCTGCAGCAATCGTTTCAGAACCGATCTTGAACAGTATGCCAATTCCGCGGTGTGGACTTTTGCTGTCCCTACTTCTGATACGGTTGAGATTACAAAGGCGGCAATCAAGGCATTGGAATCTATATATGTGCCGGGAATTATGTATAAGAAGTCCGGTGTCGTTGTTTCTGATATAAGTAGTGCATCTTTGTTTCAGACTGAACTTTTCGATACTCTGCGCAACAGGGCGGAGCGTTCGACTCTTATGAAAACCATAGACAGTCTCAATCATAAGTATGGACTCAAGACTGTTCGGCTTATTGTAGAGGATTCTGATGATGTACGGTGGAAAGTGAAATGCGGGCATCGCAGCCGTAACTATCTGACTGATATAAATGATATTCTTACGGTGAAGGCTTGAATATGTATGGCCTTTGAGTGTGGAATGCGATGTCTTTAAGAAATGTAAATCATACTTCCGATTGCCTTTGATTATTTCGGCTGTTTTGAGTAACTTTGCAAGATTGCTTCGTGTTTTGTGGCGTTGGTAGTAGCTGGTAAGATTGATATGGAGCGTATAAATTGATTAACCTAAAATATTTGGTAATGATAGTCATAACTGATAAGCTGGAAATTGGACAGGTGAAAACTGTTATTGAAAACGGACAGGCGATTTCCGTTGATCCGGCTACTATGGATAAAGTAGGTTCTTGTTACAGTTTTCTGGAATCTTTTTCTAAGGATAAAGTTATATATGGTATAAATACGGGGTTTGGCCCGATGGCGCAATGGAGGATAGATGACAAGCATCTCAAGGAATTGCAGTACAATATAATTCGAAGCCACTCCACCGGAGCCGGAGAGCCGTTGCCTGTGGAATGTGTCCGTGCTGCTATGCTTGCAAGGCTTATGACCTTTCTTCAGGCTCATTCCGGGGTAAACAAGGCTACTTGCGATTTGTTGGTTGAGTTCCTGAATAAAGGTATTTATCCTGTTATACCTCAGCACGGAAGCGTTGGGGCGAGCGGTGACTTGGTGCAGCTTGCGCATATTGCTTTGGCTCTGATAGGGGAGGGGGAAGTCTTTTATAATGGCGAGCGTCGTGAAACTTCTGAAGTGCTGAAAGAGCTGGATATCACTCCTTTACAGATGTATATCAGAGAGGGGCTTGCTGTTACTAATGGTACGGCCGTTATGACTGGAATCGGCCTGGTGAATCTGTTCAATGCCAAGAGACTTCTTGACTGGTCATTGAAAGCCTCGGTCCTGATGAATGAGATAGCTTCTTCGTATGATGATTTGATGTCAGAGGTGCTTAATGGAGTCAAACTTCATAGCGGTCAGAGGGTTGTTGCGGCGAGGATGCGCGAAATGGCGGATGGAAGCAAGATGCTGAGAAATCGTGAGGTGGAACTATATCACAAGAGTGAGGTGGATACTTTCGAGCATAAGGTACAACCATATTATTCGCTTCGATGCATACCGCAGATTCTCGGTCCTGTACTTGACGAAATAGAGAATGCTGAAAAGGTTCTTATGAACGAACTTAATTCTGCTGACGATAATCCGATTATAGACCCTGATGGCAAGACTGTCATACACGGCGGTAATTTTCACGGGGATTATGTTTCGTTCGAGATGGATAAACTGAAGATAGCTGTGACAAAGATGATTATGCTGGCTGAACGTCAGATGAATTATCTGTTCCACGACAGAATCAACGGAATACTTCCTCCTTTTGTCAACCTTGGTACTCTGGGCCTTAATTACGGTTTGCAGGCTTCGCAGTTTACGGCGACTTCTACAACTGCCGAGTGTCAGACTCTGTCTAATCCTATGTATGTGCATTCAATTCCTAACAATAATGACAATCAGGACATTGTTTCTATGGGAACAAATTCCGCTCTGATTTGCAGAAGGATAATTGAAAACGGATTCCAGGTGATGGCTATTCATATGATGGCTTTGATTCAGGCTGTGGATTGTCTTGGAATCGCAGATAAACTTGCTCCGGCTACACGTGGGCTTTATGACAGGATGAGGGCTGTTGTGCCTGTATTTGTGGAGGATACTCCAAAGTACAAGGAAATCGAGGCTATAATGGACATCTTGAAACGGGACTGATATAAATTCAAATCGGTTGGTGAAAATGACACAGAAAACCAATAAGGATTGGGATGGGAAATCTCGCGGCAGCCGTTTCGGTTACCGGTTCTTTGTCAGTACAATAAGGATTTTCGGGATTCGCTGTGCCTATTTTTTTATGTCTTTCATTGTTCTGTATTTTATCCCTTTCTCCCCAAGAGGAACAAAGGCAATATGGAAATATAACAGGCAAAGACGCAAATTAGGCATATTCGGGTCCATAAAGGAATTGTATTGCCATTATTTCACTTTCGGCCAGACCCTTATTGACAAAGTTGCAATCAAGGGAGGCCTGGCGGACAAATACAATTTCGAATTTGACAATTACAGCAGATTTCTTGAGATTCTCGACAGCGGGCGGAGCGTTGTGCTTATCGGAGCCCACGTAGGATGTTGGGAAGCTGGGGCCGGATTTTTCGGTTCTTATGGCAAGAAGATAAACATTGTTATGCTTGATGCGGAACATCAGCAGATAAAGGAAGTGCTTGAGGAAAGTTCTGTTGCAGGTAAGAATTACAAGATTATCCCTCTGAACCAGGATATGATAGGGGCTATGTTTCAAATCAAGGAGGCGATAGATTCCGGAGAGTATATTTGTTTCAATGGTGACAGATTCATTGCTGAAGATAATATAACGACTATTGATTTTCTAGGTGGCAAGGCATTTTTCCCTACAGGGCCATTCAAGATAGCTGTAAGGTGTGGAGTGCCGATAGTGTTCTATTATTCTATGCGCGGTCCCGGACGGACATATCGCTTTATTTTCGAAGAGGCCAGGTTTGACAGAAAGTCCAGACCGGAGGAGTTGCTGGAGCAATATGCCAGGTCACTTGAGGGTGTCGTGAGTAAATATCCGCGCCAGTGGTTCAACTTTTATGATTTTTGGAATACAAAAAGAGATTGATATATGAAACTTACGCAAGCTCTTGCAGACGTATATTGTAAGGAACAGAAAACAGCTTCGGAGGCTCAGCGTCTGGCCC
>Tibetan_p1__coassemble_907_pt1 | contig 13805 bp, 12 predicted proteins | sample Tibetan_p1__metabat2_high_PE_033 | metagenome-assembled genome bin Tibetan_p1
GGTCTCGGCATAGTCAAATGTGATTTGCCTCTGCTCTCGACTTTGGCTATATTTGCATATTGTGCCGTTTTGCAATTGTACGGACATATGAATGATTAAAAAATAGAAACAATGGAGAATAATGTTGAAACTGTAAAGTGCTTGATCGTTGGTGGAGGTCCTGCCGGTTATACAGCAGCTGTTTATGGCGCAAGGGCTGATATTGCACCTGTCCTGTATGAAGGAATCCAGCCAGGAGGACAGCTTACTACTACCACAGATATAGAGAACTATCCTGGTTTTGAGAATGGTATCTCAGGTCAGGAACTGATGTCGGTTATGCGTGCCCAGGCAGTAAGGCTTGGAGCTGATATCCGTACCGGAGCTGTTACTGATGCCGATTTGTCAGAAAGACCTTTCAAGATAACAATAGATGGTCAGAAGCAGATATTGGCGGAGACTCTTATAATAGCTACCGGTGCTGCAGCCAAGTATCTCGGCCTTCCTTCGGAGACCAAGTTCAAGGGATTGGGTGTTTCGGCCTGTGCTACTTGTGACGGTTTCTTCTACAGAAAGAAAACTGTTGCCGTTGTCGGAGGTGGAGATACAGCCTGTGAGGAGGCTACCTATCTGGCAGGCCTGTGTAAAAAAGTGTATATGATTGTCCGCAGAGATGTATTGCGTGCATCCCAGGCTATGCAGGAACGTGTAGCTTCAACCGAAAATATAGAGGTGTTGTGGAATTGTAATACAAAGGAAGTTCTCGGAGATGATTCTGGCGTTACGGGAGTAAGGCTGCTGCGTAAGGATGGCGAGGAGTTTGACATTGCTGTTGACGGATTTTTCCTTGCTATCGGTCATCATCCTAATTCCGAGCTTTTCAGCAGATATGTGGACGTGGACAAAGAAGGGTATATTATTACAGATGGCCGCTCTTCAAAGACAAACGTTGAAGGAGTGTTCGCAGCGGGAGATGTGCAGGATCCTGTTTACAGACAGGCAATTACTGCAGCGGCTTCAGGTTGCCGTGCAGCTCTTGATGCAGAAAAGTTCCTTAAGATGAAGTAATTACATTAAGATGAAATCAATTCGATATATATCAGTAGTTCTTGCAGTATTTGCATTTTCGTCTTGCAAGTCCCAGTTCGAGGCTTTGCTGAACAGTAGTGATGTGGAAGCGAAATATGAAGCTGCATTCAGCTATTTCAATGACAGGAAGTACTCAAAGGCTGCATCGTTGTTCGAATCATTGTCTGTGATGACAAATGGTACCGAAAGAGATGACACGGTTCGCTATTATTGGGGATTGAGCAACTATAAGTTCAAGGATTATTATACAGCAGAGACAAATTTCGGAAAATTTGTCGAAAGTTATCCGAGAAGCCCGTTTGCGTCGGAAGCCCGTTTTTTGAGATTGGATTGTCTGTATCGTTCCACATTGCGTTATGAACTTGACCAGACTCCGACATATAAGGCTATCAATGCTATCGGCGAATATATGATAGAGTATCCGGCTTCTACGCACATTCAGGAATGCAAGGATATGCTCAATGACTTGAATGAACGTCTGGACAGAAAGGCTTACGAAGCTGCCAGACTTTATTACAAGATGGAGGATTATCTGGCTTCAAGAGTTGCTTTGAGGAATGTTCTGAAAGACGATTCGGAGAATATGTACCGCGAAGATATTCTTTATTATACTGCTATGTCCTCCTATAAGTATGCCCGTTTGAGCGTTCAGGCCAAGCAGAAGGAACGTTATCTGGTATTTGTCGACGACTATCTTAATTTCATAGGTGAATATCCTGATTCTCCATATAAGAATGAACTTGATGCAGTTTATCAGAGGGTCCAAAAGGCTCTTGGTAGAAATGCTGTATTGACCGAAGATACTGAGAAGACTGAAAAAGACTTCGAGCGTGAGAGGAAACTCATTATCAAGGAAATGAAGAAAAGGTCCGCAAAAAAATGAAACCCTTGTGAAATATCGGGGTATAACTAAATGGAAGGATTAATAATTTTTATATAAAATGGCAAAACAGAAAGTACCTGTAAACACAATTACACGCAATCTTTGCGATTTGGCTGAGCCTACCGGCAATATTTACGAGACAGTAGTGATACTGTCAAAGAGGGCTAATCAGATAGCAATCGCAGAAAAGAAGGAATTGACACGTAAACTTGAGGATTTCAAGAATGACCGTGATACAATGGAGGAGGTTTTCGAGAATCGTGAGCAAATCGAAATTTCGAAATATTATGAAAGACAGCCTAAACCATCTCTTGTAGCTATTGAGGAATTCAAGGATAACGAGATTTACTACAGAATGGCCAAACAGGAGGAAAACGAGTAATCCGTTATGCTTACCAGGCTTCAAGTCAGAAACTTTGTATTGATAGACTCTCTGGATATTCAATTTCCAGAGGGTCTGATTATTGTTACCGGTCAGACCGGTGCAGGCAAGTCGATAATTCTCGGTGCCTTATCCCTTGTTATGGGAGCAAAGGCAGATGCCGGTATGCTTTCTGACGGAGCTGATAGTTGTGTCGTGGAAGCGGAGTTTGAAGTCGCAGACCGCTCAGGTTTGTTGCGCTCAATACTTTGTGAAAACGATATAGAATTTGAGGATGGTAACCTGATTCTGCGACGTGTAGTAAGTCGTTCCGGACGCTCGCGGGCTTTCATAAACGATTCTCCGGTACAAGTGTCTGTTATGCAGGCTGTTTCTTCGCGGTTGATTGACATTCATTCCCAGCACCAGACTTTGCTGCTTTCAGACAAATTGTTCCAGATGTCTGTTCTTGACCATTATGCCGGCAATGAAAAACTGGTCGACTTATGTGCAACTGCTTGGCGTGAATTGAATCATATCAAGGCTTCCATAAGAGATTTGGACGAACAGATAGCTGTTTCCGAAAGAGATAAGGAATATAACGAAGCACAATATGCTAAACTTGAAGCTGCATCTCTGCGTATTGGTGAACTTGCCGAACTGGAGGAAGAGCAGAAACAACTTTCCAATGCAGAGGAAATAAAGGCATCTCTTTGTGCAGTCGAGGCTATATTCGATGATTCTGCTTCGGGTGACGGTATTTCAATAGATGCCTCCCTGAAAGATGCGTCAAGGCAGCTTGCTAAAGTTGCGCGCTATATTCCTGCTGCATCAGTTATATCTGACAGGCTTGATTCCTGTCGTCTTGAATTGGAAGATATTCTTTCTGAGGTGTCTTCTCTTAATTCTGGAACCCAACTCTCGCAGTCTCGTCTGCAGGAGGTTGAGGAACGGATGTCTCTGATTTATGGATTGATGCACAAACACCTTTGTTCTGATGAATCTGAGCTTATATCATTGAGAGACAAGTTGGGTGAAACTATATGCGACTCCACACTGTTAGTCGAGAAGCGTTCCGCATTGGAGGCGGCAATGCGCTCTGCTGAGAGCGTGTATAGGGATGCTGCCGGTAAGTTGCACGAGAAGAGGGCAGCTGCTGCGGATTCGTTTGCGTTATGTATACAGGAATCAATCCATTCTCTTGAACTGCCATATGCTGTTTTCAAAGTTGTCCTTTCGGAATCCGAGCCAGGGTTATATGGGACTGATTCAGTAGCATTTTTGTTCAGTGCCAATGGCCTTACTCCGGTAGAAGTGTCCAAATGTGCTTCTGGTGGTGAACTTTCCAGGATTATGCTCTCTTTGAAGGCGATGATGGCCAGATATGCCGAGATGCCTACTTTGGTGTTTGATGAAATAGACACCGGAGTATCGGGTAGTGTTGCGGACAAGATAGGTTCTATGATATGCACTATGGGTGAGAATATGCAGGTCTTTGCGATTACACATCTCCCTCAGGTTGCTGCTAAAGGCAATGCTCATTATCTTGTATCCAAGGTTGTCAATCCTGAAGAAGGCAGGGCAGTTTCGACTATTACGCGTCTTGATGACAGAGAGCGTGTGATGGAGCTTGCAAGAATGTTAAGCGGCTCCGTTTTAACCGAAGCCGCTGTTGCAAATGCAGAATCTCTTTTGAAAGGGTAAACCTGCCACCTATTTTCACCTGGTCTGGGCTTCGGCTTCAGGTCGTACCGTCGCTATAGTCTGTAATCTATAATCTATTAATCGACCAGTCTTTCCCGTAAACGATTTTTCTTACACCTTCGTTTACCCATCCTCCGTTTTCTATTCTTCTGAATTTGAATGTGCTTTGAAGCATCTCTTCATCATTTCTGTCGAGAGTTTCAGCCCACCTTCTTCCATATTTGTGACATAGTCTGATATAATAGTTCGCTATATCGTAGCCTTGGAATGCAAACTGTGATGGTTCGGCATTATATAAAGCTCTGAATTTCATCAGGAAATTCCTTACTTGCTGGTCATTGTAATCGATGTCATATCCTATGCATATATGCAGGTTCGTATTGTGAAGGTTTTCTACCTCCATTGTCTCGAAATTCCTGATTTTTCCCGGTGCATATAGTGTAACATTGTATTTGTTGTGAATCAACAGGTTGAGGTTGCGGACAACATCATTTACAAAAGCTTCACTTTCCGAAGCGACCACAAAACGGTTCATTCCTTTATCTGTCATAAGGGCAGAAAGAGGTTCAAGTATGTTGCGTCCCTCCAATATGCTGTATGAGAATGTGTTATAGGATAATCCTGCCGAATCAGCAGCCGAACGCATCATTGAATATGTTTCCGTATCCCTTGCAGCTTTCTCTGTTATGAATATTATACTGTCAGAACCGCCATTCTCTTTCTTTATCCATTCTGCAAGTTCTCTGTAGAGTATTTTGTGAGGTGTGGGAACCTGAATCAGATTCCAGTTTGAGTGTGCAAGTTGTTCTGCCCTTGGGTCCAAAGGAGATACAATCTGGCAGTTGCCGGCCGCAAGGTTGAGCATATTTGAAATATGTCCGCTGGAAACAGGGCCTATCACCACATCGCTTTCCCCAAGCATATCTGCTGTGACGGCGTTGTTATGGTCACTTAAGTCATTGACTCTCAGATTTATGTTCATCCCTTTTTCGCCTAATTCCTGCACTGCGATCAGAACTCCTGCGTAAAAGTCCATATTGTTGCGACTACAAGTGTATCCGTCAGCTTTGAGCGGTAGTACAAGTGTTACGTCTGTTCTGTCTTTTCTGAAAAGGTTTTTGTGGAAAATTTCCTCGGCTTTCTCGTTTCCTTTAGCTATCGAGTCGGTCTTAATGTTCTCAGACTCTTGTCTGCTGCTATGTTCTGTGGCAACCTTACTTTCTTCCAGAAGGGTCTCCATCTCTTCTGCCGAAGGTATTGTGAGTTTCTGTCTGTTGGTCAATTTTCTGCCAGTCAGATTATTGGCTTTCATTATAGCTTCGACTGTGACTCCATATTTATCAGCTATGGTTTCAAGATCTTCATACCATTTCACAGTATGGATTCTGCCTTTTTTCTTCTGTCTGTCTTTACCTGGATTTGAAAAGTTTTCCTGATTTGTCTTTTGTTCTTTTGCATCCGTAGCTCTGGAAATTTCTCTCATTCTGGAAGCTTTGCCCTCGGACTCGACAGATTGCTGTTCTGCATTTCTTGCCTCGGTAGTTGCATTTCTGGGAGCGAATTCCTTTTTTTGTACGTCCTCTTTTTGGTGATTCGTTTCTGTTTTATCGATGCTGCTGTTAGCTGCGGTTCTATTGGCTGCATCTTGAACAGGAATCAGGATAATTGAATTTTTTTTCAGTCCTGTTTCCTTCAGCGTTGGATTGTATTTGTAAATCTCCTCGGTGCTAACCTCATAAGCCTTGCTGATTGAGTATAAAGTCTGTTTTTCGAGTACAATGTGCGAATAGAATATCTTGCCGTCAATTTTCACTTTTTCTTTTGATAGAGTGACGGGTGTGCTTACATAATCCTGTGCCGACATTGTTGTGTTATTTCCAATTGCAATTATGGTCGCTATTGCAAAGGAGAGAATTGCTCGTTTCATTTCTATGTGTGTTCGAATCAATAACCTATATCAATTTTCGCAAGAGAATGGATTAGTCAATAATTGTCGAATAGTTGTGTTCAATTGCGAAAGTCAAGTAATCTGTTTTATTCAAGTCCGGAGACAAAGTCCATAAGTCTGGATGCGAATCCTTCCCAGGATAATCTCTCTTTTTCTTTACGTATGTTTTCTATGCAGGATACCGCTATATCAGGATTACTGAAGTAGCGTCTGATTTCTGCTGCTATATCTTCAGCCGTACAGCCTGATGCTACAATACCTGTGCCCCTGTCTCCGATTGTCTCTTTAAGTCCGCCTACATCTGTTACTATCATAGGTACCTCGAAATGGTAGGAAACTGAACTGATACCGCTTTGTGTTGCACTTCTGTAAGGCAGAACAGCAAGGTCTGCAGCTGAAAAGTAATCTGTTACCTCCGAATCTTTGATATATTTGAGTGTCAGGCTTATCCTGTCCTTTCCGTCAAGTTTGTCTATAATTTCCTGATACCTGTCAAACGACCCATATGGCTCGCCAGCTACAATCAGTTGATAATCATCAGATAATTTTCCAAATGCTTCCAATAGAATATCGAGTCCTTTGTAATGGCGTATCAAGCCGAAGAACAATATGTTTTTCCTCCCCGGTTTCAGACCAAGCTTCCTCTCGGCCTCAAGTCTGTCTTTTTTGGGACCGAAATGTGAATACAGCGGGTGCTGGATGACATCATAGACTGCATCAGGTTTGAGACGGAGCAAATCTTCCGAGACAGCTTCGCAAAGGGTTATGCAGCCGTCACTGCCTGTAAGAAAGTATTTGGTCAGAGGGGTGTCGAAGAATCTTCTTTCGTGCGGTACTACGTTATCGAGAATTGAAACAACTTTACAATGTTTTCGCATTCTCCTGGTTATATATCCCAGAGATGGGGCAAAATATGACATCCAGTAACGTACTATCAGAAGATCCGGATTCCAGTCTCTTATAGCCTTGTATGTCGTCCGATATGAAAAAGGATTAGCCGTATCCAGTAGAGGAGTGCTCTCTACGGCTACGGCTTCATCGTCATCTGTTACAAATTGCGTCTTGCCAGGGAATAGGAATTCCGGATATTGCCTTTTGAAATTGAATGCCTTGACAATATGTTTTTTGCTCAGTTCTCCGTAAAGACAGGCATTAAACTGAGAAATTCCTCCCCTATAGGGGTAAAAGCAAGACAATATAGCTATTTTCAATTATTTATCCTCTTTTTTGTTCTTGACATATTCCTCATTGAGTCCGGCAAGAACTTCGTCAGTGATGTTGAGTGAAGAATCCGCTGTGATTACTGGAGCTCCGCCCTGGTTGGTGATAATCATTGCATACTTCTTGTCTGCATTGTATTTGTCAAGATAAGTTTTGATTGCGTCACCGAGCTGATTCATCATTACAACCTGCTCTTCCTGAATTTCCTGCTGTTTCTGTGCAGCATAGTTGTTGAATTCAACTTCCTGCTGCTGGAGCTTCTGGCCTTGTACCTCCGCTACTGAGCGAGTCATCAGACCCTTGTCTATTTTCTCCTGGAATGATTTTACGTCGTTTTCCAGTTTCTTTCCTCTTCTGTTGACCTCAGCCTGAATGTTCTGTACCTTGGTCTCTACAACAGACCTAAGGTCATTTGCCATATCGTACTCCATAAGAATCTTATCGAGATCAATGTAGACAATATCGCCTTTTGCTGCGGCAGGAGCACCTGCTTCATTTCCTGTTACAGGCTCAGTCTTGCCCTCGTTGCTGGAAGTAAAGAAAAGGATTCCGAATACGATTACAGCAACCAACGATATGATGCTGACTATGAGTGATGCGTTTTTCATTATAAATATGTGTTAAATTAATTATTCATATTAGAATATATATCTCCTGTATTTTAGGATATATATTCGACGTGTGGGGCGCAAAGATAGTTAAAAATTCTTAACTTTTGAGAGATAGAGCTCTATAGTTTTTTCGAGCCCCATATACAAGGCGTCGCTTATTAGTGCGTGACCAATTGAAACTTCCGCTGTCCAAGGAATGGATTTGATGAAGAATCCGAGATTTTCAAGATTCAGGTCGTGACCGGCATTGACTTCCAGACCAAGATCGCGGGCAGCTTGCGCTGTTGCTATGAAATCAGCGATTGCCTTGTCTTTGTCTGTTGCATACCCGGTAGCATAAGGCTCTGTATACAACTCTACTCTGTCACACCCGCACAGCTTTGCTCCTTCAGCCATTTCTGGTTTTGCATCAATAAATATTGAAGTTCTTATACCTTTGTCGTGGAATTTTTTACATATTTCCGTCAGAAATTGCCTGTTTTTTATTGTGTCCCATCCTGCGTTTGATGTTATGGCATCAGATGCGTCAGGCACTAATGTAACTTGATGTGGAACGACTTCAAGTACAAGATCAGTGAATGACTGGATAGGATTTCCTTCTATATTGAATTCCGTTGTTATAAGGGGTCTTATTTCTCTTACATCAGAATACCTGATGTGTCTTTCGTCAGGTCGTGGATGTACGGTGATACCTTCTGCACCGAATTTTTCGCACATTACAGCTGCGTGTGCCACATCTGGCATATTGCCACCTCTGGCGTTTCTTATAGTGGCGATTTTGTTGATATTGACACTTAGTCTTGTCATATTTTATTATTTTATTTAGTCACAGTTTGTTTGTGGTATAATTTGCTTTTCAGCCGATTCCGCTACATTGCATACTCCTTTGTAACCCGGTTTCTCGAATTGCCTGTAGTGAGCCTATCACGTGTCTGTTGTGACGTCTTCTGCATTTTAGAATTGTCGTTATTCCGGAATTATAAGGAATTGGAGGCAAAAATAAATAATTAACTTCAAATATTGTAAATAATGTGTTAATTTTGATGTTTGATTGCCTCACTGATTGTCGTGAGGTTTCTGAAACAATCAATCAGGCGGAAATGAAAGTATCAATTTATATAGGACGTACAGGGCTTGAAAAAGACGAACGTATCGTGAATCTTGCACGCGAACTTGAGGATGCTGGATGGTGCGTATCTTTTATGGGGGAGTGTGGAGAACTTCCAAAGGATAGTGATATGCTACTGAGTGTAGGGGGCGACGGTACATTCCTGTCAGCTTCACATATTGCTGCGGCACGTGGTATACCAGTGGCGGGAGTCAATCTTGGAAGACTCGGATTTCTGTCTGAGAATCGTCCTGAAGATTTGGGCAAGGCTCTGCTTTCCGGAGATTACACAATCGAAGACAGAACGCTTCTCAAGGCTGTGCTTTCTTCAGGTTCGGACTGTGAATACCGTGAAGAAGTTCTGGCTCTTAACGAGGTTACCGTACATCGCAGCGGGGCTGCAATGCTTGGAGTTGATGTAACGATTGACGGATTTGTCCTTCCTACATATTGGGCCGATGGTCTGGTGATTTCTACGAGTTCAGGTTCGACTGCCTATTCTTTGAGCGTCGGCGGACCTATAGCTCTTCCTGAGACTAAGGTGTTGATTATATCTCCGATAGCACCTCATAATCTTAATGTGAGACCTTTGGTTGTTCCGGATACAGCGAAGGTTGGATTGGTAATGGATTCAAGAGATTTGAAATATACGTTTACAGCTGACAACAGGACGTTTCCGGTTTCTTCGGATGTAAGAGTTGCTGTTTCAATGGCACAGTTTTCGCTTAAACGTGTCCGGCTTAAAAATTCAGACTTCATCAATGCCCTCACGGAAAAACTCTTTTGGGGAGAGGATGTCAGAAATACGAAATATCATAAGACTTATGGAAAATAATTTAACCAACAGGGCTCCTGTTCACGTATCCATTATTATGGATGGAAACGGACGGTGGGCAAAAGAGAGAGGAAAGGAGCGAGTATTCGGCCATTTCGAAGGTGTGGAAAGTGTCAGGGCTTGTGTAGAGGCCGCTGCGGAGTGTGGTGTGAAATATCTTTCCGTATTCGCTTTCTCTGAAGAAAACTGGGGGCGTCCAGATGCAGAAGTTACAGCTCTTATGGGCTTGATGGTCAAGGCTATGAGGGCGGAAATGGATAGTCTCAACAAGAATGGAGTCCGCTTTGTCGTTCTTGGTAATAGAGAACACCTTTCAGATGAAATCAATGAGGAAATAGACAGTTGTATGGCTATGACGGCATCCAATCAGGTGCTTACTCTTATTCTTTTTATGAGTTATAGCGGGAAATGGGATATTCTTCAGGCAGCCAAGAAGCTTGCCCTTGAGATGGCAGGACATCCTGAGAGGAAAGAGCAGATAATGAATATGGATATTGATTCTTTCAGTCATTATCTCGTCACGGATGGAATACCGGAGCCGGATTTGATTATAAGAACGTCCGGTGAGCAGAGGCTAAGTAATTATCTTCTTTGGCAAGGGGCGTATTCAGAGTTGTTGTTCGTAGACACATTATGGCCTGATTTCCGTAAAGAAGAGTTTCGTAAAGCTCTGGAATCGTATGCAAAACGCGAAAGGCGTTATGGAAAAGTCAAATAATTGCGTATATTTGCGGTTTTGAATCCAATCAATTGCGAATTGCGAAACTAAAGTTAGAATGAGAATAAGCAGACTGATTTTTCTTGTGCTTCTTATTGTACTTCCCACAGCATTGTCTCTGCCGTTATATGGACAGAAGAAAAGCAGCGGGATAGAAGTCGATTATAATGCTCCGAAGAAATATGTGGTAGGTGGTGTCAGCCTTGAAGGTAACCATTATTTCGGTAAGGACCAGATACTTCAGCTGACAGGATTACAGAGAGGTATGGAGGTGACAGTTCCGAGTGAGGAGTTGTCTTCCATTGTCAAGCGTCTATGGCTTCAGAGATATTTCGAAGATGTTTCTGTTTCCATAGATTCCATTGTACCTACCAAGGATACGGCCTATTTTAAAATTGGTATCGTAGAACGTCCTCGTGTTTCGAGATGGACATTCAGTGGTGTCAAGACTGGTGAGCAGAAAGAGCTTATGGAAAGGCTGAATTTGCGCAGGGGCGGAGAGTTTTCAGACTATGTATCCAAGACCGCAACTGATATAATCAAGAGGTTCTATAAGGAAAAAGGCTTTTATAATGTCAGAGTTGATGTTGCGACCAAGAAAGATACTATGGTGCGTAGTGCAATTCGGGTTAACTTTAGCGTAGATCGCGGGCAGAAAGTCAAAATCAAGAAAATAACATTCACTGGCAACGACCACGTCAAGGAGACCAAGCTGGTACGTTCTATGAAGAAGACGAAGGATGCCAGATTTATCAATTTCTTCAATTCAAAGAAATTCAATGAAAGTGAGTATGAAAACGACAAACGTTCTCTTATAAGTGCTTTCAATGAGGCTGGTTACAGGGATGCCAGAATCGTGAAGGATACTATGTATTATATAGAACCGGGACGTTTGCAGATAGACTTTCAGATTGATGAGGGAAAACGTTACTATTTCAGAAATATAACTTGGACCGGAAACTCCGTTTATTCTACAGAGACTTTGAATAATATCCTGATGGTAAAGAAAGGGGATGTTTATGATGTTGTCACTATGGAGAAACGTCTCTTTGGCGGAGGAAAACAAGGTGAATACGATGTTTCGAAACTGTATCGCGACAATGGTTATCTGTTCTTCAATCTTCAGCCTGTTGAGTTAAATATACAGGGTGACTCCGTGGATGTGGAGATGAGGGTTGTTGAAGGAAAGCCTGCAACTTTGAACAACATCGTGATTAATGGAAATGACTTGACAAATGAGAGGGTAGTCCGCAGACAGGTCTTCACCCGTCCAGGCTATCTTTTCAGTCAGACCGATTTCGAGAGGTCAATCAGGGAAATCGCTTCTATGGGACAGTTTGACCCGGAGGCAATCACCGACCCTAGCAAAGGTTACTCCATAATCCCGAACCAGTTGGATAATACTGTCGATATTGTGTACAATGTTACGGAGAAACCTTCCAGCCAGCTTGAATTGTCAGGAGGTTGGGGTGGTAATACATTTGTCGCAACCGTCGGTGTTAGTTTCAACAATTTCTCGACCAGGAGATTTTTTGACAAGACTGCGTGGAGACCGGTGCCGCTCGGAGATGCACAGAATCTTGCAATCCGTTTCCAGACCAATGGTACATATTATACCAGTTTGTCGGCAAGTTTTTCAGAGCCTTGGCTTTTTGGTAAGAAACCGACATCTCTGAATATGTCTTTGTATTATACAAGGCAGACAAACTCATATCTTGCTTTCAATATTCTCAACAATAACGAGTTTATGGAAGTATATGGTTTTGCAGCTGGAATCGGAAAGCGTCTGAAATGGCCGGACAACTACTTTGTGCTATATAATCAGATCAGTTGGCAGACATATAAGCTGCAGAACTGGGCTTATCAGTTCCTGTTCAATACTGGTATATCTCATAATTTGAGTTATACTCTTAGCTTGTCCAGAAACTCTACCGACCAGCAGATATATCCGCGTCAGGGTTCTGACTTTTCCGTTTCCCTTCAGCTAACGCCTCCTTATTCATTGTTGAGGAAGAAGGGAATCAAGGCTTATGACAGGGACGGCAATCCGATAATGGCTTCCAACTGGCGTGAAATCAATTATAATCTCCAGAGTTCGCAACAGAGATACAAGTGGATTGAATACCATAAGTGGTCGTTCAAAGGAACTGTATATGCTAAACTCGTAGGTGATTTGGTCCTTATGGCCCGCGCTCAGTTCGGTTATCTCGGATATTATAACAGAAATTGGGGATATTCTCCATTTGAAGGTTTCAGAGTCGGAGGTGATGGTATGTCAGGTTATGATACTTATGGTTCGGAAATTATATCACTCAGAGGTTATGAGAATTATTCCCTTACTCCTCAGGCAATGTCGTCTTATAACTCTACAGGAAACTATTATTCTGGTAATGTTTATGACAAGTTCACAGTTGAGTTGCGTTATCCTGTAATTCTGCAGCCGCAGTCTACAATCTACGCACTCGTATTCCTTGAGGGAGGTAACTGTTGGTCAGATATCAGGGATTTCAATCCGTTCCAGATTAAGAGATCTGCCGGTGTCGGCGTCAGGGTATTCCTGCCAATGATTGGTCTTCTCGGTGTGGACTGGGGTTGGGGATTCGATGACCCTGTAAACGGCAAGAGCCAGTTCCACTTTGTGATAGGTCAGCAGTTCTAACCACATACCTTTGAAATGCAGTTTTTTCAAGAATAATTATTAAAACTATTATAAAATGAAAAGAATACTTTTGATCGCAGCGATGGCAATCGTTTCATTGTCAGCTGCAGCACAGAACATTACTTTCGGATTTGTTGACTACACAGAGCTTGTACAGCTTATGCCGGAAATGGATTCTGCTCGTGTACAGATTGAAGCTGCAAGTGCAGAAGCTCAGGAAACTTATCAGGCAATGATGGAAGAATATCAGACAAAGGCTCAGCAGTTCCAGCAGAAACAAGCATCCTGGACTCCAGCAATCAGGGAGAGCAAAGCTGCAGAACTCCAGCAGATAGAGTATAGAATCCAGGAATTCCAGCAGGCTATCCAGCAGGAACTCCAGCAGACACAGCAGACTCTTCAGGCTCCTATCTATGACAAGGCTCAGAAAGTCGTTACAGACTTGGCAAAAGGCAAGGGCTTGTCATTTGTATTCGAGAAAAGCTCTATGCTTTATATAGATTCTGCGCAGGGAGTAGATCTTACTCCGGAAGCAAGAAAGGCATTGAATATTGCAGAGGGCAGAACACTCGAGTCTCTTCAGCAGGAACTTCAGGCTAAGGCTCAGGCAGCGCAAGCAGCTCAAGGAAAATAAGTAACTCCTTATTATATATAAATGCAGCAGGACGCACCCTTAGAAGGGTGCGTCC
>Tibetan_p1__coassemble_912_pt1 | contig 13761 bp, 11 predicted proteins | sample Tibetan_p1__metabat2_high_PE_033 | metagenome-assembled genome bin Tibetan_p1
TTTTTATAAAAAAATTGATTTGGTGAAAATTACTTTCTGCAGGCTTTCCGTTTCCAACTATGAATCTCAAGAATTGGTAAAAAGGTCGTTTTATTTTAATTTTTGGCGCAATTGTTGTATCTTGCTGCGTTTGTTATAAATTTTAAAAATTCTAAATTGTGATAATATGAAAAGAATATTGTTATCGTTTCTGGCGGTTTTTGGTGTAGCACATTTTGCTATGGCAGGTAATAAAATTCCTGTTTTGTCTCAATCTGATTACAAGAACCAGGTCGAAGATTATACGACTAGTGAGTGGGATTACAAAGGAGAACTTCCGGCAGTTGTTGATTTTTATGCTGATTGGTGCGGACCTTGTCGTAAGCTTGCACCTATTATGGAGGAAGTGGCTGCAGAGTTTGAAGGTAAAGTCAAGTTCTACAAGGTTAACGTCGACAATGCTCAGGCTCTTGCGAGGGCATATGGAGTAAGCAGTATTCCGATGGTTTTGTTTATTCCAGCAAAAGGGGAGCCGGTTGCTAATCTTGGATTGATGAGTAAGGCTGATTTCGTGAAGAAAGTTCAAGCAAATTGTCTTGGCAAATAATTAAAACGTTTGCTCAAAACATACCGTTTTTGGGGTCAATTATATCCGATATTGGAAGCCCCCTACCTAAAAATGAAAAGAGGAAAACGAAAGTTTTCCTCTTACTTGATTGCTCCTGAACCAGGACTTGAACCTGGGACCCTCTGATTAACAGTCAGATGCTCTAACCAACTGAGCTATTCAGGAATGTTATCTCAAAACAGGTTTCTTTTGTTTTGGGATTGCAAAGGTACTCAAAAAATTATTACATCCAAATTTTTTTGAAAGAAAATTGCATAAAAAGTATAGTTCTGCCAAAAAAATCATTTAGAAGCCCTGTTATGCTCACAACGCAGGTTTTTTTGTATCTTTGCAAGGATTGTGCGGTTGACAGATTTAGCAGCTGCAGCAGACATCGGAGAATGAATAATGATTGTGAGACTTAACGGAAGATAATGGATATAGATTTGTTGTCCAAAATGGTCAAGGAACTGATTCTTGATAATGATAAAGTAGCACTGCCAGGACTTGGTTGTTTCGTGGCGGAAATCGTCCCGTCTGCATTTTCAGATAAGGGATATACTATTAATCCTCCATACAGGAGGCTTTCCTTTCGTTCAAAACCTGATGATGGGGATGCTCTTGTGGATTTCTATGCCGCTTCCAATGGTGTTAGTCCTGATGTAGCCAGGAGGATAATCACTGATTTTATCAGAGATCTTAAATCCGTCCTGCATTCCCGCAGAATGGTAGTTTTTCCAGGCTTGGGACGAATGAGAGCTACTAAGCAGAATAATTTATTTTTTGTAGCAGACGAAAATCTTGATATATATCCTGCAGGTTTCGGACTCCAGCCTGTTTCGTTGAAAAATCACGAAGAGACAAGGGAGGAAGTAACTGCTGCTGTTGAAGGTCTTGTGTCTATGTTGGATGTAAATGAAGATACAAATGACGAATTAAAAGAGAATATATCAGAGAACCTTCCTGAGAACCTTCAAGAGAGCATTGCTGAGAGTTCTAAGGATGATGTTCAAGATGATGTTCAGGATGATACACAGGGTAATGCGCAGGATAATGCACGAGTTTGCGCTAAAGAAGCCGGGGCTGAATCTGTAGCGATGTCTGTTGTTCCGGAAACCGAATCTGTCATATCCGGGCAGATATGTGAGCCAATGACAGATGAAGTTCCGGTTGAGGCGACCCCTGAGCCTGTTTTCGATAAACCGTGTAAAGATAGCAGGAAAGCCTATGCAAAGGTATTGAATGTTATAGCTGTTACTGTAGCGTTGATATTTGTATTGCTGTTGCTGTTTATGGTGCTTGGACGCATTGCACCGGATTTTGTTGATAAGCTCTTGTATACTTCTGAAGACTTGGAGATTCTGAATTACCAGTTCAAATAAAGACTGTTCCGGATCTGTCGGACATATTCCATCAAGAATACATAACATATTTGTGTCCGAAATGGTTTTTGATAATAAATAATAATGATGGAAGATAAAATAAGGAAATTTACGGAAGAAATCACTATTCCCTGTTATTGTACTGATTCTTCTTGGCGACTGAAACCGGCCTCTTTTATGGATTATGCCCAAGAGGCAGCAAACAGACACGCATCTCTGATTGGCTTCGGCTATGATGATTTGATTGCTTCAAAAACGGCTTGGGTATTATCAAGGATGCATATTGTTTTTCACAGACCTCCGCTTTGGCGAGAAAAGGTAACATTGTCAACCTGGCATAAGGGAGAGGAGAGGTTGTTTTACCTGAGAGACTTTATTATGGCCGACAGTAAAGGTAAAGCGTTGGTATCAGCGACTACATCCTGGCTTGTGATTAATCTCGAAACACGGAAACTTGTACGCGATACCGGATTGATGGACGCGGAAGCCGTATGTCGGGAGAACGCTTTTGAACGCGCTTGTGACAAGGTTCAGATGCCTAAAGATATTCAGTCTGAGCTTGTTCTGGAGCATAAGGTTGCATACGCAGATGTCGATATGAACGGTCATACCAACAATGCAATGTATATTGTTTGGGCGATGAATGCCGTTGATTATGAACTGGTTTCAACGCATCCGTTGAAAGAACTGAAGGTTAATTTCAATCACGAAACCAGGCCTGGTGACTCTGTGGACATTTATAAGGCGGTCAGAGAGGAAGAGGGAGCGACGCGTTGTTTCATAGAAGGAAAGGTTGGCTCTGTGTCGGCTTTTTGTGTTGAATTGGTATTTTGATTTTGTAATATGATAGAGTTGATTTATCCGATTGATATAGCTCCGATGATTCCTGCACCGACATCTGAATCAGTACGGAATCATCCGAAGTCTTCAGAAATATTTCCAGTGGTGGAACCGAACGGAATTGTTACAGGACGCGCCACGCGACAGTATTGTCATAGTGGTGCCAAGCCCCTCCACCCGGTTGTCCATCTTCATATAATTGACAGATATGGTAGGATTTATCTCCAGAAACGTTCGATGAACAAGGATATTCAGCCCGGGAAATGGGATACTGCTGTAGGCGGGCATATTTCCTACGGAGAGGAGATTCTTGAAGCGTTGTACCGTGAGTCTTCTGAAGAGCTTCGTTTCTCTGATTATAATCCTATATATATAAAGTCGTATGTATTTGAATCCCAAGTGGAAAAGGAACTGGTCAATATATTTGCAGCTGTCGGTTCGTTCGAGTTGACTCCGGACGAAGACGAAGTGGAGCAGGGCCGGTGGTGGCCTTTCGATGAAGTGGAACAGGCATACGGCAAGGAAATCCTTACACCGAATTTTGAAAGTGAGTTCAAGGATATACGCAGGATGCTGGAAGCTCTTCTTTAGTGCGGAGGATTTTGCACCTTACGGCAGTAAGTCTGTTACATAATATTGTGTTGATTTAGTTACTTAAAAGTATTTTTCAGAAATGTCAGGGATAGAATGTTTTGCGCCGTCAATGTCAGCCGATGAAACATCGGTTACAGTAGAGTCATTGAGCCGCAGCGGGTCTTTTACCGGGATTACTTTCATCACAGGTTCGTCATTGAGAACAACGTCTTCACTCAGGAGCATTTCAGATGCCGTTTCCGAGAAATTCCTTATGCTGTATCTTAAGGATACACCTCTTGAAATGGGAATGCTTGCTCTTGATCGGATTCTGTCAATTGCCGAAGATACAGGGGCTGATATGCTTTATGCAGATCATTACGACCGCCTTGCATCTGGAGAGGTTCGTCAGCATCCTTTGATAGATTGCCAGAAAGGCGCGTTGAGGGATGATTTCGATTTCGGCAGTGTGCTTGTATTCCGCACCTCCTCGTTCAGACGTGCTGTACGCTCTATGGAGAAGGAACGTACTTGGGGGGCCATCTATGACTTGCGTTTGCGAATGAAGAATATTGTCCATATCAATGAATTTCTATACACGGAAGTTGAGACGGACGCGCGTAAGTCAGGACAGAAGCAGTTCGATTATGTTGATCCTAAGAACCGTCAGGTACAGATTGAAGCAGAGGAAATATGTACTGAACACCTCAAGCGTATAGGTGCATATCTTACACCTGGATTCAAGGATGCGGGATGTATGCGATATACAGAAGGTACAGAAGGTGTAGAAGGAACGGGATGTACGGAAGGTTCAGAAGGTTCGGAATCGTTTCCGGTAACGGCGTCTGTTGTGATTCCTGTTTACAACAGATGCAGGACTGTCGCCGATGCAGTACGCAGCGCATTGGCCCAGCAGTGCAACTTCAAATTCAATGTGATAGTAGTAGACAATCATTCTACAGACGGAACTTCTGAAATACTTGAGCAGTTGGCTGAGGAGAATCCTGCTCTGGTTCATCTTATTCCTGAAAGGTATGATTTGAAAATCGGCGGTTGCTGGAATCTTGCCGTACATAGTGAGTATTGTGGTGAGTATGCAGTACAGCTTGATAGTGATGATATGTATAGCGGGACTGACACGCTTGCGAAAATTGTTGCCAAGTTCAGGGAGGAGAGATGCGCTATGGTCATCGGAACTTATATGATGACAGATTTCGATATGAATCCAATACCTCCGGGAGTTATAGACCATAAGGAATGGACAGATGACAATGGTAGGAACAATGCTTTGAGAATCAACGGACTTGGTGCACCGCGCGCTTTTTGGACTCCTTTGTTGAGAACAATCAATCTGCCTGATACAAGTTATGGAGAGGATTATGCGGTAGGGCTGCGCATCAGTCGTGAATACCGTATCGGACGAATATATGAAGTATTGTATTTCTGCAGGCGTTGGGACGGAAATTCTGATGCTGCTCTTGAAATAGAAAAGCAGAATCTCAACAATCTTTATAAGGACCGCATCCGTACCTGGGAACTTGATGCCCGAATAAAATTCAATAAGAAAGAGACAAAGAATGCTGTCTGCCAGTAACAAGAATGCTATCCGCAATTAAATGAAAGATAATAGAATACATAAATTTGTAGGTGACCAGCTGTCGCGTTGGCCCTTGGCGTGTGATAATTTTCGTGCTCTTAAGAATGTGAAAATCAAGCAGATGAATATCGGAGGTCTTGATGTAAAACTTCAATTCAATCCTGCCAGAATGGTATCTTCTGCTGCTAAACTGACAAAAGAAGATATTGCTGCCAGGAGATGTTTCCTTTGTCGTGAGAACAGACCTGAGGAACAGATTATGATTAAGTTTGAGGGACGAAAAGGAAAAAAATACCACATACTTGTGAATCCGTATCCGATATTTCCGGACCATCTTGTAATTGCAATGAACAAGCATACGGAGCAGTCTATCTGGAACAGATATGTGGATATGTTAGATCTTGCACGTAAGTATCCGACGACTACTTTTTTCTACAATGGGCCTAAAAGCGGTGCTTCTGCACCAGACCACCATCATTTTCAGGGAGCACCTCAAGGACTTGTCCCGCTTGAAAATGATGTTGATGCACTTTTGGCCTCCGGTGATTCTGTTCTGGATGAGATAGCTTCTCTTCAGGATGCTCAGTTGTATCACTACCGCAGGTTTACGACAGGTGTTTTTGTGTTGCGTTCAGACACTGCCAAATCCGCAGCGAAACTTTTTTACCGTTTGCTGGATTGCGCAGACATTCCTGCAGGAGAGTCTGAGCCGCTGATTAACCTGTTCTCTTTTTTCAAGAATGGTGAATATCGTTCCATTGTGATTTTCAGAAGCCGCCATCGCTCGCATCACTATTTCGCTGAGGGTCCGGAACACTTGACTATGAGTCCTGGTTGCGCGGATATGGGTGGCGTGTTCATTGTGCCGGTAGCGGAAGAGTTTGAACGCATCACAGTCAGCCAGTTGTCGGATATGGTTGAAGAGGTTTCCATAACGAAGGAAGAAGAATCCAGGATAATCAACCGTATTGTCAGGACACAGCCGCAACTTGAGGTGGGTATTATGTCGGCTTCAGAGATAGATTTTGAGATTCTTTCTGACGGAGCGGGATTAAGGCGTGCCAGATTGTCGGAAGGAAAAATCGAATATGACGGAGCGCTTTATGACGAATTGTATTTCGAGGCCCCTACACTTTCTACGGCTTTTGCAGAACCTGGATTTGTGTTGCAGGGGGTTACGATAGGCAAGGATTTTCATTGGCAGAGGGAGGAAGCGCAGACTTTTGCCGGTGCTTTGAAAATTGTTGTTTCTGGAGGTAAACTACTGGCTGTAAATGTTATAGGTGTTGAGGATTATCTGTTGAGTGTGATTTCATCGGAAATGAAAGCTTCTGCATCCGAGGAATTTCTTAAAGCTCACGCCGTAATTTCCCGTTCGTGGGTTATGGCTCGTCTGGCATCTTCAAGGCTGGGCAGAAAGACTTCAGTACCTTCGTATGTGAATGATGTTCCGTCTCTTATGACCCATCTTCATTCTTGTTCTGTAGCAGATTCACAAAACAAGGATGGAGATATAGTTGAATATGTCAAATGGTATGACAACGGCCAGCACCGCAATTTTGACGTATGTGCAGATGATCATTGCCAAAGGTATCAGGGGCTTACGAGAGCTACAGGAAGGAATGTCCGTAATGCAATTGATGCTACGTGGGGTCAGGTGCTGACTTATGGCGGTGAACTTTGTGATACCAGATTTTCAAAGTGTTGCGGTGGCGTGACCGAGCGTTTCAGTGCCTGCTGGGAAGATATGGACCACCCATATCTTAAGGCTCTTCCTGATACCCCGCATCATAAGCAAGGAGAAAGGTGTTTCTGCGACACGTCTGATGAAACCGTACTTGAGCAGATTCTTAATAGTTATGATCTTGAAACAAAGGATTTTATGCGTTGGGAAGTTGCCTATACGAGGGAGGCGATTTCCGCCCTTGTGACTCGCAAAAGCGGCATTTCAATCGGTATGGTCAACTCTCTTACGCCAATCGAGACAGGAGATTCCGGCCGTCTTTCCAAGATAAGCATTTCCGGAACACTCCGGACTTTAATAGTTGGTAAGGAATTGGAAATAAGGAGATTGCTCTCGGAGACTCATCTTAAGAGTTCGGCTTTTGAGGTCGAATACCTTAAAGACGGGAAGACCTCTGATTCATCGGACTGGACACATATTGTGCTACACGGAAGAGGATGGGGACACGGCGTCGGCTTGTGCCAGATAGGTGCTGCCGTGATGGCTTCAGAGGGATATTCATACAGCGATATACTGGCTCATTATTACCCTGGCGCGATACTTACTGTGCAGGTTTAGTATAGAGATAGTATGATATTGCCGGCTTGCCAAGCTTCGTTTAACAGTAAACATCGATAGAATGACAAAGGAAGGAAAGATCAATCCGTGGTTATGGATACCTACACTTTATTTTGCTGAAGGTATACCATATTTCATAGTCAATAATATTTCGGTAATTATGTTCAACAATATGGGAATGTCGAAAGGTGATATGGCAATGTATACGAGCCTTTTGTATTTGCCGTGGGTGGTGAAGCCCCTTTGGAGCCCGTTTGTTGATATCATCAGGACAAAGCGTTGGTGGATTGTAGCTATGCAAGTTGTGATGTCGGTAGCTTTCGGGCTTCTTGCAATGACATTGCCTTCTCCCTCCCCGGAAATTATAGCCTCCGGTCATACACCTGTCTCCATATTTGCTGTAACGCTTCTTATTTTTTGGATTTCTGCTTTTGCTTCAGCCACTCACGATATTGCGGCAGACGGCTTTTATATGATTTCCCTGAATCAGGGAGACCAATCGTTGTTTGTAGGAATCAGGAGCACTTTCTATAGATTGTCTTCTATTTTCGGTCAGGGAGTACTGGTCGTTATTGCCGGTTTGCTTGAGAAAAGTATGGGAGATGTTCCAAAAGCGTGGTCCGTGACATTGGTTGTTGCTGCCCTGATTTTTGCTGCGACGACACTTTGGCATACATTCGCACTTCCTCGCCCAGTCGAGGATTCATCCAAAATGCTTGGTGCCAAAGAGGTACTGAAAGAATTCGGAAGGACTTTCGTGACATTCTTCAATAAGAAACATATATTGGTGGCGATGGCGTTTATGTTGCTTTATCGTCTTCCTGAGGCGTTTTTGGTGAAAATGATGAATCCTTTCCTTTTGAATCCTCTGTCAGAAGGCGGATTGGGTCTCTCTACGGAGTCTGTCGGCATTGTTTATGGTACGGCAGGTGTAGCTGCCCTTACTGCAGGTGGTATTCTCGGAGGGATATTCGCTTCGCGCAAGGGATTGAAGAAGTCGATGTGGCTTATGGCTGCTGCCTTGACCCTTCCTTGTCTGTCTTTTGTGTTTTTGAGTATATATCAGCCTGCAAATATCTGGGTAATAGGTTCTTGTGTGGTGTTGGACCAGTTCGGCTACGGGTTCGGATTCACGGCCTATATGTTGTATCTGATTTATTTTTCTGAAGGGGCATTCAAGACCGCCCACTATTCCCTATGTACGGCATTTATGGCTTTGAGTATGATGATTCCAGGAATGTTGGCAGGGTATGTGCAGGAGTGGCTTGGTTATACAGGTTTTTTCGTGTTTGTGATGATATGCTGCATAGTGACTTTGGTGGTTACAATGTTTGTGAAAGTGGAACCGGAATACGGAAAACGCAGATAAAGTTGAATTTTAAAAATTATCTAAAATGAAACCGATTTTGAAATCAGGCATTGCGCTTGTTTCTTTGGCAGCCTTTGCCGGCTCTTTATGTTCGTGCAACCCTAAGTCCATCCAGGCGGAAACAACAGAAGGTTCGGAGGTTGGATATTCACTTTCTTTGTTCAGCAACCTTTTGTCTGTCCAGCCGTCTACGGATAACGTTACGGTATCTCCATATAGTGCAGGAGTTGCTTTGTCTATGCTTGCTGAAGGTGCAGAGGGCAAATCTTTGGAGGAACTTGACAAGGCATTGAACGGATGTCGCCTGCAGGCAGAACCATTGTCCTCAAACGATTCTGTTATTGTGAAATCGGCCAATTCTCTCTGGACTAACAAAAACTATCCTGTCAGGAAAAGTTATGTAGAAATTCTTGATGAAAAATATGATGCAGTTGCAAGTTCCCTTGATTTTTCGAGTTCTTCATCGGTTGGCCGGATTAATGCTTGGGCGCGGGAGAATACAGCCGGGAAGATAGATAATGTTGTGGAGGAACTTGGACCTGATATGGTTGCAGTTTTAGCGAATGCTGTTTATTTCAAGGGTGCTTGGCAGACTCCTTTCAAGTCGCGTGACACCCGTATCCGTACTTTCTATGGTGCGTCCGGCGAGTCGCAGGTTAGTTTTATGACTGGTACGAATGTATATGAATACGCTGAATATCAAGGTAATCAGATGATAAGGATTCCGTATTACGGAGGACAATATGCAATGACGGTGCTATTGCCTTCCAAGGGGGCGGATTTATCAAGGTTCGAAGGTCTAATATGTGAGAGTTTCCTTGATAAAGCTCTTGCAGCTCTTGAGCCTGTGCGTGTACGTCTGCATCTTCCTAAATTCAAGGTTGAGGGTGAATTGTCTTTAGTACCGGTACTTGAGAAGATGGGAGTCAATGAACTCTTTACTTCTAAAGCGTCTCTCGGTGGTATAGCAGATGGTCCGTTGTCAGTATCTGAAGTGAATCAAAAGACATTTGTGAACGTTGATGAGAGGGGAAGTGAGGCTGCAGCTGTCACAACAATCGGTATAAGGCTGACTGCAATGCCTCCTCAGGACTTTGATGTCAAGGTAATGGATGTCAATCGTCCGTTCTATTATATGATTTCCGATGTTGAGAGCGGGCGAATCCTTTTTATCGGAAGGATTTCCGTTCTTAACTGATAGTGCCGCTTGGCCGTTTTCGACAGATTAATGTTAAAAAATGAAGAAATTATTATTTGTATTGGTGTTTCTGTATGTCTGTGTTTCGTCTCTTGGTCAGTCGTTTAACACTGTCAGACCAGGTATAGAAGTGTTACGTGACAGCGGATTCGCACCATTGGTTGGGAAAAGAGTAGGTCTGGTTACGAATCCAAGTGGCGTTGACTCCAAATTGAAATCAACTATAGACATTTTGTTCGAATCTCAGGATTTTCAATTGGTGGCATTGTATGGACCTGAGCACGGAGTCCGTGGGGATGTTTATGCCGGAGGTAAGGTATCTGACTACCGTGACCCGTCAACAGGGCTTCCGGTCTACTCCCTTTACGGAGCTACGCGCAAGCCTACTCCGGAGATGCTTGAGGGCATCGATGTGATGGTTTATGACATACAGGACGTCGGTGTGCGTTCATATACATTCATCAGTACATTGGGACTTGTTATGGAGGCCTGCGCAGAGAAGGGTATTGAAGTCGTAGTTTTGGATCGTCCTAATCCATTGGGTGGAAATAAGATAGAAGGATGCTATGTGGAACTGCCATTCAACTCATTCGTAAGCCAGTACCGTATTCCTTACGTCTACGGACTCACTGTCGGTGAGCTTGCCAAACTGATAAACGAAGAAGGTTTGAACAGAGGACAGAAAGGGGTCGGGAAACCGTCAAAATGTCGTCTTACTGTTGTTCCGATGGAGGGCTGGAGCAGGGATATGGTTTATTCCGATACCGGACTTCCTTGGGTGTTGCCTTCTCCTAATATACCATTTGCGGATACTCCGATGTATTATGCGTCAGCAGGAGTTTGCGGTGAATTGTACGGCTTTATGAATATAGGCATCGGCTATACTCTGCCTTTCCAATTGTTCGGTGCCGAATGGCTTGACCCTGACAAACTTAAGGAAAGACTTGACAGTTATGCTCTTCCAGGGGTGTCGTTCCGCACAATATGGTACAAGCCTTTTTCCGGTTCTGCTGCCGGTAGACTCGTAAGAGGATTGCAATATTTCTTTACGGATTATGAAAATGCAAGGCTTACAGATGTGCAGTTCTATGTTATGCAGGCTGTTGCCGAACTCTATCCTGACAAGAAAGCTTTTCAAGTTGCCCGTGGAGTGGGTCTGTTTGACAAAGTCTGTGGTACTGACTATATAAGGACAACCTTTGCAAAGAGGTATAAAGTAAGCGATATAATGGATTATTGGAGGAAGGATGAGGAACATTTCCGTATCCTTTCGCAATCATATCACATTTACTGATTCCAGTCATTGAACAGTTACTGAGCAGACAGTGAACATTTCCGTACAATGGCTGAAATTTACTGAGCATTGTACTGACAGGCAAAACTTTTTTCGATTCTGGCGGCGATCTGCTTTATTACTGCGGCATCGCCGCTTGCCGTATGCAGGAGTGTTTGCTCTTGATCAGCTGAAGGAATGTTTTCTTCTTTCATTACTTCAGCCAAGTGTCTTGCAACTGCCGGTGCAGGGTTGATGATTGTGACATTCCTTTCCGGTGCTGCCGTTTTGCTCGCTTTCTCTATAAGTTCTGTTAGGAAAGGGTAGTGTGTGCATCCCAATACAATCGTGTCTGCTCCGGCATTCATAAGCGGTCTTACGCTTTCCAGAACTGTATTTTCAGCATAATCCGAGTCTATATCCCATTTTTCGACAAGTTCGACGAAACCTTCTCCTACATTTTCCACTACTTTCACATCGCCCTTGTACAGGTCTTTCATATCGTGATATTTCTGACCTTTCAGAGTGCCTTCCGTTGCGAGTACTCCTATAACTCTGGATTTGGTTGCAGCTACTGCCGGCTTTACAGCTGGCTCCATACCGATAAACATAATGTGGTCTCTTTTGCCACCTGACAGTTCGAGTACTCTTTTACGGACTTCCGGATTGTTCTTGTCTGAATATTTTTCTCTCAAATGGCTGATTGCAGCTGCTGTGGCTGTGTTGCAGGCAACTACAATAATATCAACATTTTTGAGCATCATTTCCGTGATAGCTTCTGCCCGTGCTATTATAAATTCCTGTGTTTTAGGGCCATAGGGGCAATTGGCGGTGTCTCCGAAATACCATATTCCGGCTTTGGGCAGCGTTTTTCTCACCTCCCTGTATACGGACAATCCTCCGACTCCTGAATCAAATATACCAATCATACACAAATTTCCGCTGCATTAAGTAAGTAATAATTTATGCAAATATACTTAATTTCATTATTTTTGCATATTTGTGCGTTGCACATATAAAACGCAGGAGGTATGTGATAGGTTAAGTCCTATAGAATCTGACTGCTCCATAACAACATAAAGGGAAATGACAACAACAGAACAGATAAAAGAATTGCAACAGCGTGTCCGGACGCTTGGATCTTGTATAGATATTGAATCAAAACGCAGGGACGTGGCGGAGCGTCAGGAAAAGACTCTGGCTGCTGATTTCTGGGATGACCCCAAGAAGGCGGAGGCTTTTCTGAAAGAGCTTTCAGGTATAAAGTTCTGGGTTACAGGCTTTGACAAGGTTTCGTCTGCTGTTGAGGACCTCAATGTTTTGAGTGATTTTGCGAAAGAAAGTCTGGAAGGTGCAGCAGAAGATGCGCGGACTCCCGAGGTTGAGGAACTTGATGCCGCTTATGCTGCTGCCTTGTCTTCTCTTGAGACTCTCGAGCTTCGCAATATGCTTGGTGAGGAAGGTGATAATCTGGGTGCTGTGCTGACAATCAATTCCGGTGCCGGAGGTACTGAATCCAATGACTGGTCTGCAATGCTTATGAGGATGTATATGCGTTGGGGCGAGCGTAACGGCTACAAGGTGACTGTCACTGACGAACTTGAAGGTGAGGATGCCGGTATCAAGTCTGCTACAATCCAGTTTGAAGGCGACTATGCTTTCGGTTACCTCAAGGCGGAAAGCGGTGTACACCGTCTTGTGAGGATTTCGCCTTTCAACGCGCAGGGAAAGAGACAGACTACATTCTCTTCTGTCTTTGTTTATCCTCTTGTTGATGATACTATTGAAATTGAAATCAATCCAGGAGATTTGGAGTGGGATACGTATCGTTCCAGCGGAGCCGGCGGTCAGAATGTCAATAAGGTCGAGACCGGTGTGAGAGTTAGGCACATACCGAGCGGCATCGTTGTCGAGAATACCGAGACCCGCTCACAGCTTGACAATCGTCAGAATGCCTTGAGAATCTTGAAGTCAAGACTTTATGATATAGAACTGAAGAAGAGGCAGGAGAAACAGGCTGAGCTTGAGGGCCAGAAGAAGAAAATCGAATGGGGCTCTCAGATCAGGAGTTATGTCTTGCATCCTTACAAAATGGTCAAGGACCTTCGTACTGGCCACGAGACGTCTGATACTCAGGCAGTTTTAGATGGCGACCTTAACGATTTTATGAAGGTCTTCCTTATGGGTAACAATAAATGATGATTTCATAAACAAAATAATCTGTGTCATTTTGAACTGACGCAGCTCTTATTATCAACAATTAGCCGCCACTGCCCGGTACTACCTGGTAATGGCGGCTAATTGCTATATTGATGTACTTTGTCGGAAGCTTATCTTACTCTTTTTTAATTGAGTTTAGAAACTTATAGATATTTTCAGGTGTTTCTTCTTTTCCATTAAGGATTGTTTCAATTTTCGACTTGTCCTGACATTTTTTTAGATTCCAGTCGAGAGTTCCGTCTGTGAAATGAATCTGGTCTTTGGATACTTCGTATGCATTATAATAACTATCTGTGTTAAAGATATTTGTAGATAGTTTACCATCCTTTGCTTTGATATATACTTTCTTTCCGCTTGGATTACTTAATCTAAAATAATAGAAATTGTTATCAGTCAAGCTTTCAGCCTCCCAGTATGTATC
>Tibetan_p1__coassemble_925_pt1 | contig 13674 bp, 9 predicted proteins | sample Tibetan_p1__metabat2_high_PE_033 | metagenome-assembled genome bin Tibetan_p1
GGTGAGCCGACAAAGATTGATACTGTCAAAAGCAGGCTTTTGCTCGTAGATGACAGCCTCGAATTGATGAATTTCATCAAAACTGCCCTCCAAAGCAGCTTCTTAGCAATTGACACAGCAACGGACAGTGCGACAGCGCTCGAACTGATACAGGAATCTATGCCTGATATCATAGTTTGCGATGTCAATATGCCTAATGGAGACGGTTTCGAGCTATGCTCCCAAATCAAGGCAAGCGAAAAATACGGACATATACCTGTCATTCTGCTTACAGACCTTGAAGAAGAGAAAAGCAGGCAATATGGCTACAAGGCCGGAGCTGACGGCATACTTGGAAAACCATTTGAAATAGAAACTCTTTACGAACTGATACGTAATCAGTTACGAAGAAAAGCCGATATAAAGAAACGCTATGTAAGAATCAATTCTGAAGATAAGGAGTATGGCTCGTCAGAAGAGCAGTTCATCATAACAATCAACAAAGACATCAATGACAACATCACAAATCCGGCTCTTGGAGTTGACAATCTGTGCAAAAGCATAGGCGTCAGCAGAGCAGTACTGTATAAAAAACTAAAGATGATTACAGGTGTCGGTGCAAATGAATATATCAGCAAGATAAGGATTGAAAAAGCTATTTTCCTGATAGAAAACACAGATATGACATTTACTGAAATAGCTGACAAGACAGGATTCTCGACACCAAGTTATTTCAGCACAGCATTCAAACAACATACAGGACAGACACCTACACAATACAAAAACGCGATAAAAAACAAAAATCAAAGATAAAAGATAAAATATAGTACAATTATGAAAAGAGGTTTTTTCAAAAGCCCTATAGCAGGTTCACTACTGCTTGGACTGAGTTGTGTATCCTGCGGACAGAAAGCACAACAGGAAAAGTACAACATTCTGTTCATTATGACAGATGACCACACAGCACAGATGATGAGCTGCTATGACAGGAGATATATGGACACACCGAATCTCGACAGAATTGCGGAAGACGGCGTGAGATTCACCAACAGCTTTGTAGCCAATTCACTGAGCGGTCCGAGCCGCGCCTGTATGATAACAGGAAAACATTCCTGCGCCAACAAATTCTATGACAATACCAACTGCGTATTCGACAATACCCAGCAAACTTTTCCAAAACTGCTCCAACAGGCGGGTTATGAGACTGCACTTATCGGAAAATGGCATCTGGAAAGCCTCCCCACTGGCTTTGACTACTGGGAGATTCTACCTGGACAGGGAGACTACTACAACCCTGACTTCATAACGATGGAAAACAAGACCGTCAGAAGAGAAGGCTATCTGACCGATATCATTACTGACGATGCAATTGACTGGCTTTCAAACAAAAGAAACAGTCAGAAGCCGTTCTGTATGCTTGTACATCACAAGGCAATCCACCGCAACTGGATGGCAGACACTGACCATCTCAAAATGTTCGAAGACAAGGACTTCCCTCTTCCGGAAACATTCTTCGACGACTATTCGACAAGAAAGGCAGCCGCAGCACAGGAGATGAGCATAATGAAAGATATGGATATGGTATATGACCTCAAGATGCTCGGCACAGGTATGGAAACCCGCCTTAAAGACCTCTACAAGACATTTGTAGACAGGATGAATCCTGAAGAGAAGAAAGTCTATCTCGAATTCTATGACTCCGTTGCCAAGGATTTCTCATCAAGGAAGATGACAGAGAAAGAACTGGCCCGGTGGAAGTTCAACAGATATATGAGAGACTATATGAAAGTTGTCTACTCCCTCGACCAGAATGTAGGAAGGCTGCTCGACCACCTCGAGAAAGAAGGACTACTCGACAACACTCTGGTGGTCTACACTTCCGACCAGGGATTCTATATGGGAGAACACGGATGGTTCGACAAGAGGTTTATGTATGAGGAATCATTCCATACTCCTCTCATTATGAAGCTTCCTAAAGGCTTCGACAGACGCGGAGACATTGATGAAATGGTTCAGAACATCGACTACGGTCCTACATTCCTCGAACTCGCAGGAGCAGAGGTACCATCTGATATGCACGGAGTTTCACTTCTTCCTCTTCTGAAAGGAGAAAAACCAGAGAACTGGAGAGACGCTCTCTACTACCATTTCTATGAATATCCGGCCGAGCATATGGTTAAACGTCACTATGGCGTACGCTCCGACCGTTACAAGCTGATTCATTTCTACAACGACATTGACCAGTGGGAGTTCTTCGATCTTGAAAAAGATCCGCACGAACTTGTGAACCAATATGACAATCCAGAGTACAAGGATGAAATCTCTGCAATGAAAGTCAGACTGTCCGAACTCCAACAGCAGTATGACGACCCTATCAGATTTGAGTATACAGAATAACTATTTATAAATCAGATATATACCATCTACACCTAATATCACTGATATATTTGATATATCTGAAATATTTGATATAAGCGATATATCTGACTGAAATTCATCAACATCCATTATGAAAATAACATTAACAACTATCTTTCTCATACTTTCGTACATAAGTCTCTTCGCGCAAGAAGAGACTTATGTCAAACATCTTGTATTTCCCAAAGGTGCCTGCATAGAGCAGAAAGCAGAGATGGCTGCCAGACTCGTTCCATCGCCTGCCCAATACGCTTGGCAAAAGTTGGAGCTGAACGCGTTCATCCATTTCGGAATCAACACTTTCACGAACAGGGAATGGGGAGACGGCACAGAAGATCCGGCACTGTTCAACCCTACTGACCTCGATGCGAGACAATGGATCAGGACTCTGAAGGCAGGGGGATTCAAGATGGTAATTCTCACTGCAAAACACCACGACGGCTTCTGTCTGTGGCAGACTAAGACAACCAGACACTCCGTTGCATCTTCCCCTTGGAAAGACGGTAAGGGGGATGTTGTCAGAGAGGTACGCGATGCCTGCGAAGAATACGGAATGAAATTCGGAGTCTACCTCTCACCCTGGGACAGAAATGCGGAATGCTACGGAGACTCTCCTGCCTATAACCAATTCTTCATCAATCAGTTGACAGAGCTTCTGACAAACTATGGAGAAATCGACGAGGTATGGTTCGACGGAGCCTGTGCAGAGGGTCCCAACGGTAAAAGGCAGGTCTACGACTGGGATGGTTTCCAAAAAGTGATACGGGAGCTGCAGCCCAACGCCGTAACTGCTATTATGGGTGATGATGTAAGATGGGTAGGAAACGAAAACGGGATAGGGCGAGAGACCGAATGGAGCGCAACAGCCCTTACCCCAGGCATTTATCCTGGAGCAGCAGAGAAAAACAAAAAAATCGGTCTTTATGACAAAGCATCTGACCTGGGAAGCAGAAAGATTCTTGAAAGGGCCTGCGCACTTTACTGGCATCCTTCAGAAGTGGACGTATCCATCCGTCTGGGGTGGTTTTATCATCAGACACAAGACGATAAAGTAAAGAGTCTCAAGCATTTGTCTGACATATACTTCAAATCCGTAGGTTACAACTCAAGCCTTCTTCTCAATATACCTCCAGACACAAGAGGTATGATACACAGAAATGATTCAATCAGACTTGCAGAACTGAATGCATATATTACAAAGACGTTCTCTGAGGATTTTGTTGAGCAAGACAAATCGGAAAAGCGGGAAACAGATGAAGGTCCAATCTGGACAACCGAGGCTGGCGGAAGCAAGGAATTCAAACTTGCCAAAGATTCCAGAATAAATACAGTAATGCTTCAAGAAGACATTACACGTGGTCAGAGAGTCGAGGCTTTCTCTATCGATGTTCTTGAGGATGGTAGATGGAAGACTGTCGCAGAAGGTACTACAATCGGATACAAAAGGCTGGTCAGATTCCCTGCAGAAGAAACTTCAGCCTTGAGAGTTACAATCAAAGGATGCCGGCTAAGTGCAAATATCTCAAGAGTTGGAGCTTTCTATGCAATGCCGCTGGCAGACACTGCTGTCCCACGCAACTGGAACGATATTGACAGAGAACAATGGTCAACAAAAGGAAAGTCATTCATTACCATAGACTTTGGCAGACTTCATACATTACGCGCATTCACATACGCCCCATCGTGCGGAAAAAATGGAATTGCATACAGATATAATGTCGAGTCAAGCCAGGACGGCAAGCATTGGAATTCTGTGATAGAAGATGGAGAATTCTGCAATATAATGCACAATCCGGTTCCTATGACTGTCACATTTGACAGAAAAGTAGCAGCCAGATTCATTAGGATAACAGCCGTGTCTGACAAAGGGAAGAAAGTTATGATACTTCCTGAGGAAATCGGTTTTACAAAGGCAAAGGCAAAAGACGATGAGACGCTTGTATACCCTAACCCTGCAGGAGAGAATGTAGCACGGGGTGAAGAGCATCCGACAGTAAAAGGCTGGAAACTCTATACAGAACACAATTTCGACTACGCATCCGCTGTGAATGGTCTGCCCAAAGGCTTTGTGGAGCATCAAGGCGTTGCAATGAGCAGAACAGCGAGGGTGGACAACCGCAAATGTTCCGAAGTGACCAAAGACGGCATTCTGAAGATATGGAGCTGCTACGAGGAAACTCCTGTGGACAACCGCTTCGGCAAAGAGGTGAATTTCTCCCACGGATGCTACCGTAGCGCAAAACCCGGAAGCGAAGAAGAATGGTGCAACTTTACAGAGAATATGAGAATAGAGGTACGGTTTCGCCGAAGCGACACAAAAGGGTTCAACAATGCGCTCTGGTTTATGGGTAACAACAGCAGGCCGTGGCCTGCAAACGGGGAAATTGATTTGCTCGAAAACCCAAAGAAAAAAATCAACCAGAAAGCCCATTTCACCCTGCATTCCGAGAATCACTATGCCGGTGTAATGGGCGGGAAAGGCAGCGTCACCTCTACCATCAACCTTTCCGATATGACACAGTGGAACATCTACTGGCTTGAATGGTATCCGGACAGAATCGTGGGCGGAGTCAATGGTGAAGCATATTTCGAGCACAAGAAAGGGGCTGACGGCAACCTCGACTGGCCCTGGAGCGACCCTGAAGGCTTCTTTATGATTATAAGCACCGGAATATCAGACCGCGAAAAGGCTTGGCCCGGCAAAGTGGACCCGTCGCAATGGGACCCGCAGGACCTTCCGTCAATGGAAGTCGACTGGATTCGCGTATGGGTCAACGACTCCTTCAGCGGCTCTCCTGCCCCAGATGCAAAATATTGATGCAAGATACTGACGCAACTATCTGAAACTTAACCTATACTTATTTGCTCGTTTCTCAGTATTGCTTAAGTGTTATGAAATGTACTGTCAAACCCCAGAATTTCTGGGCAATACACTAACTTTGTCAAGTCTTTCAACCCGCCTATATTGAAAACATTTGCAAATGTAGGGACCGTACTCCTTCTGTATCGCTTGAAGAAGCCGCTACTATGAAAGGGTCGGACCGAAGAAGATTTTTTTGGAAAAAAGTGCTATCTTTGCGGCGCATAAAAATAGAAAGAATATGGACAATCATTCACTTTTGGCCGTGTCGCCGATTGACGGCAGATATGCCCGTCAGACACAAGGACTTGGAGAGTTTTTCAGCGAATACGCACTCATCAGATACAGAGTCCGCGTGGAAATCGAATATTTCATTGCATTATGTCAGATTCCACTGCCACAACTCTCGGACTTTGATCAGTCCAAGTTCGAATCACTCAGGGATATATACAGGAATATGACACCTGAAGATGCGGCAAAGGTTAAAGAGATTGAAAAAGTCACCAACCACGACGTAAAGGCTGTAGAATACTTCATCAAGGACAGATTCAAAGAGATGGACATAATGAAATGGGGCGAATTCGTACACTTCGGACTCACTTCTCAGGACATCAACAACACCTCTGTTCCACTCTCGATGAAGGAAGCAATGGAACAAAGCTACCTTCCTCTTCTCGAGGAGGTTGTAAGCACAATCGAAACAATGGCAGAAGAGTGGAAAGACATTCCTATGCTTGCAAAGACCCACGGACAGCCGGCTTCACCGACAAGAGTCGGCAAGGAGATGAAAGTATTCGCTGTACGCATCAGAGAGCAGCTCAGACAATTCTCCCTTTTGACATACCCTGCAAAGTTCGGTGGCGCGACAGGCAATATGAACGCACACAAAGTAGCATACCCGTCAATTGACTGGATAGCATTCGGAGACAAATTCGTGGCATCACTCGGACTGAAGCGTTCATTCCCGACCACACAGATAGAGCACTACGACAACCTTGCCTCTATTTTTGACTGTCTACGCCGCATCAATACAATACTGATTGACTTTGCACGTGATATATGGACATATATTTCGATGGAATACTTCCGTCAGAGAGTAAAGGCCGGCGAAGTCGGTTCATCAGCTATGCCTCACAAGGTAAATCCGATTGACTTCGAAAATGCGGAAGGAAACCTCGGAATCGCAGACGCGCTATACACACACCTTTCGATGAAGCTCCCTATCTCACGCCTCCAGAGAGACCTCACAGACTCTACTGTATTGAGGAATGTAGGAATGCCGGTAGCTCATTCAGTCATAGCCCTCAACTCACTCAAGAAAGGACTTGGCAAACTGATTCTCAACGAAACAGCAATCAGGGCTGATCTCGACCGCAACTGGGCAGTAGTAGCAGAAGCCATCCAGACAATTCTCAGACGCGAGAACTATCCAAACCCTTACGAGACTCTAAAAGCCCTCACCCGCACAGGTGCCGGCATCAACCACGAGGTCATAGCCGACTTCATTGAAACACTTGAGGTTAGCGAAAGCGTAAAAGAGGAGTTAAGAGCTATAACGCCTGCAACATACACCGGTTTTTAGGAAACCAGTATCTGCAAAAAGCACTCAACATCACAGCTGACACAGCTACAGTCTCACAGACTGACAGACTGACTATATAGAAAAAGGACGATTCGCTGAATTTTGCGAATCGTCCTTTTTGATTTCTGCGCGAAACTTTAGAGACAGCCTCGTCTCCGGCAAACCTCTTTATCAATCTTCCTCCAGCAGATAAACATCATCACCGGGAGCAGCAAAATGAAACTGCTCTCTGGCAAATTTCTCAAGAGTATCCCTGTCGTTGCGGAGCATATTGATTTTCTTGTCGAGTTCTGCATTATCAATCTGCAATTGCCGTATCATTCTTTCCTGACGCACAATCTCTATTCTCGCACCTACCCAATGTATGATTGTGGTACCAGGCCCGAAAATCCACATACCGACAAAAATAGTCGTAGTAATCACCGCAAACCAAGCAAATTTACGATGCTCTCCCTTGAATATTTCTTTAATTCGTCCCAATTTTCTGATTTAATATACATTTGTCCGCAAAAATAACTAAATTTGAGGGAATTTTATGTAAAATATAAAGCACATTTTATGTGTATTGGAAGAAACATAGGAATTGAATTTACAAACACAACTAAACTTTAAGAATATGAAACCAACACTTCTAGTTCTTGCTGCCGGAATGGGCAGCCGTTACGGCGGACTGAAACAGATGGACGGACTCGGACCCAATGGGGAAACCATCATCGACTATTCGATTTACGATGCAGTTGAAGCAGGATTCGGCAAGGTTGTCTATATCGTAAGAGAGGCATTCAAAGAATCAATGATGAAGCACGTTCAGGAAAAATACGGCAATGTAAAATGCTGCGACGGTTCTCCTCTCGAGTTCCAGTTCGTAACTCAGGAACTTAATAAGATTCCAGCAGGTTTCACCCTCAATCCAGAACGCGTAAAACCTTGGGGCACAGCTCACGCCATACTTATGGCAAAAGATGTTATCAAAGAGCCGTTCGCTGTAATCAATGGCGACGACTACTACGGAAAAGAGTCATTCAAAATATTGGGAGACTGGCTAAAGGCACACGAAAACTCAACAGGAGTATACTCTCTCGTTGGCTTCGAACTTGATAACACACTGTCAGAATCAGGCGGAGTTTCAAGAGGAATCGGAACCTCTGATGCCAATGGAATACTTACCCACGTAGAAGAACATCACAAAATTGCAAAGGCTGATGACGGAAAAATCTATGGCGAAAATGCAAATGGAGATACAGTTGAGCTCAATGCTAAAGCCCTTTGTTCGATGAATATGTGGGGATTCACTCCTGACTACTTCGAAAAGAGCGAGGAAATCTTCAAACTCTTCCTTGAGAAGAATAGCAACGAATTGAAAGCAGAATTCTACATTCCATACGTTGTAGACTGCACCATCAAGAACAAAACAGCACAGACTGAACTCCTGTCAACCCCTGCAAGATGGTTCGGAGTAACATTCCAGGAAGACAGACCAGGAGTTGTCGCCAAATTCAAGGAATTTGCAGACAAGGGCATATACCCTTCTCCACTTTATAAATAATAAAGATAAATAAACTTATCCGCAGGCTGAACGACATATAGCCATTGGAGACATAACAAGACAAGAACGAAACAATCAAAGAAAATGGGGTTCTTCAAAAAAGCAGAAAAGGGGTCGTATGACCTCTTTTCAAATTACAGCCACTTTGTTCCCGGAATGGGGGGACTGCTAATGATTCTGGTGATGTTCCTCGCAGGAGGGCTATTGGCAAATATTCTGCAGATTGGTCTGATAGCTATCTCGACAGAATTTGCAAACACATATGGCCAAATGCTTTCATATCCGCTATTATTTATCCCCGCTATGCTCTATGCAAGCGCGCAGAGCAGAAAAAACGAGATATTTGATAAAGGTTATGCATTGGACAGCAACAACTTCTCGCCATTGAACGGATGGAAAGCCGGACTATTGGCTGCCATTTCGACCTTAGCACTCGCATTCATAGTAGAACCCCTTATGGTATTCCTGCCGGAAATGCCTTTGTGGTTCAAGGATTTGATGGAAAAGATGCTGACTGGCACTCCGTTTTGGGTAACTCTTATTTCGGTTTCTGTTTTTGCTCCAATATTTGAAGAGTGGCTTTGCCGTGGCATCATCCTCAGGGGACTTCTAAGCAAGATGTCACCAACAGGCGCAATTACTATTTCAGCATTGTTTTTTGCAGTTATCCACCTCAATCCTTGGCAGGCACTACCTGCATTTATCCTTGGAATGTGGTTCGGATATGTCTACTACAAGACAGGTTCGCTGAAGTTGACAATGCTTATGCACTTCGCAAACAACACAATGGCAGCTTGTATGGGGCAGATTCCTGAGTTATCGGAAGCTGATTCCGTTATGGAAATAATGCCTGTATGGCAATTTACTTCAGTCTATGCATTGGCAATCATCGTATTTGCAATTGCAGCATTGTCTTTCCGCAAAGTAGAGTTAAAAGGCTCCGGTGCCGGAAACTGTGATGAGATTCCGGCAATAGATGCCGAGTAACGCAGATACAGTTTATAGCTCTAAAGTGTTGAAAGAAACTCTTCCGCCTGCGACAAGGTATCAAGTTTCCCTACATCCATCATACGGAAATCTGGAAGATTCACACCATATATCGGATAACGGGAGGCTGCATACATATAAAAGTCTTTAATCGAAAAACGTGCTCCGGCATCTCCATTTGAAGGGATGCCGGTTTCGTTTACATAGTTTTCCATTATATCAAAGATTTTTTCCGACATTATATGTATACCGGAAAAAGCAAACATAAGGCAGTCTTCCTTCTGTAAACTGCTATCTGTCAATATCGTTTCACCACTTGAAATATTGGTCCATCCTACAAGACGCATACTTTCCGGATGAAAAAGAAAATACCTCGATGTTTTTCGTGGACTCACAAGCAGTGTTGCCAAGGAATCCTTACGATGCTGGTCTGCAAACCACTTCAGGTCTGCATTTGTCAGAATGTCTACATTATGGACAAGAAAATCCGAGCATCCATCAAGATATGGACGTGCGTGAAGTATCGCACCTCCGGTCTCAAGAAGCATCTTACGTTCATCACTGACTTGAAAGTCAAACCAATCCTGACTCTGCAGCCAAGACTGAAGCATATCTGCAAAATGGTGTACATTTACTACTGCACTTTCGAAGCCGGAATCTTTTATCTTTCGAGAAATATGCTCTATCAGTGGCTTTCCTCCCACCTGTACCAATGCCTTTGGCATCCTGTCTGTCAATGGCTTGAGACGGGTTCCCATACCAGCTGCAAATATCATTGCCTTCATTACTATCAAATCATTAAGTTATTAATTATCAGAATTTTACATTCAACACACAGCACAAATCCAGTAATTGACTATCCCCTGTTCCAGTGTTTAACTGTTCCGTGATTACCTGCTACGGATTTACCTGTTACAGATTGGTAACCACAGAGTATACCGTATAACACATATAGGCTTTGCTTGATTACAAATATTTGTCAACGAGCTGCTCACGGTGGATCAAGTGGACACGAATCTCAGGATATTTGGATGCAAGATGCCCGGCCATATGTTGTGCACAATATACCGAGCGATGCTGCCCTCCTGTACAGCCGAATGCAACTGAAAGATTCGTAAATCCACGCTTGATATACGTCTCTACGTGTGGGTCGACAACTCCTTCCGCGTGTGCCAGAAATCCAAGTATTTCACCGTCCTCCTCAAGAAAATCAATAACAGGAGCATCCATTCCAGTCAAGTGTCTGTACTGCTCATATTTTCCCGGATTGTGAATGGAACGGCAATCAAATACATATCCGCCTCCATTACCTGTATAATCTTCCGGTATCCCTTTCTTGTAAGAAAAACTGTATACTTTTACTTCAAGTATATCCTCACCGCTTTTTGTAGAAGCATATCGTGGCAGAGATGCCAATTCAAGAAGAAGCTTGGAAAGATAAGGATAATCATCAAAAGGCTCAGAGATAAAGACTTTCAAATCCTCCAAGGCAGGTATGAGGCTCGTCACGAACTTAGCCTTATGTTCTACGACGCCGCGGAAACCATAAGCTCCGAGAACCTGCAGCAAGCGGAATAGGCGAAACAGACGTAATTCCCTGAAGAATAGAGCTTTGTCAATATCATCAACATATCTCCCCAAAGTTTCCAGATATATATCCACAAGCATATTCTTGACCTCCTCAGGGTAAGCGGCTCTGACCTGCCATACAAACGAGACAAGATCATAATACACAGGTCCTCTCCTTCCGCCCTGAAAATCTATGTAATAAGGCTTGCCATTGCATACCATAACATTTCTGGACTGGAAATCACGATAGAGGAATGTTCGGCCGTAGTCACGGCAAGACAGCAAGTCACCTGCAAATTTCTCAAACTCATCCTGAAGAATATTTTCATCGAAACCGATTCCGGAAGGCTTGAGAAGACAATATTTGAAGTAGTTCAAATCAAACATAATCATACGCAGGTCAAACCTCGGACTAAGGCAGCACGACTCAAAATCCAACTCGGCACCCCCGTCGAACTGAATCCTTACCAAGTCACGCATACACTCGGCCAGAAGAGGTTTCAGTTCCTCGAAACTCCCTTTTCGATGCGCGTCAGCCACCAGTTCCGAAAGCATAACAGTCCCAAAATCTTCCTGAATATAGGACAGCCCGTCAGCGCTGACAGCCAACACTTCAGGAACAGGAAGACCCTTGCTTCTGAAAACGCGGGAAATCTCAGTAAAAGCAGCATTTTCCCGTACATCACAACCTTCTACACCAATATATGATTTTCCTCTACCGGAAAGGCGTACATATCGCCTGTTACTGGCAGAGCCGCATATCTCTTCCATCGAATCAGGCGCAAATCCCGCAACCTGACCGAACAAATAATTCAATACAGTATTCACTCAGTCTGTTTTAAGTCGAACAGGCGGCAAATGTCTTACAATCTCCAACAAAAAAACAATTGCCAATCATTCGAAAGTTATATGCGAAATTACAAAATATTGGCAAAAGACAGGTAATTGTTTCTGTTTTTATATTGATTATTCTGACTTATTGTTTACATTTGTAAGTTATATAATTGAATTTGACCAAAATAACTAAAAATCGCATATAATGCTCAATCACGCATACTGCTCGGACAAGTACCAATACACAATGGGAAAATCCTTCTATGACAATGGAATGAAAGACAAGAAAGCTGTCTTTAATCTTTTCTACAGAAAAGCACCCGAAAACAATAACTGGGCTGTAGTCAGCGGTGTAGATGAAGTCATTGAGATGATACAGAATCTCGGAAATATGAAGCCTGAATTCTTCGACAAATTCCTGCCTGGTGAGGAATACAAAGAGTTCAGAGGCTATCTCAGCGCGATGAAGTTCACCGGAAATGTCTATGCTATGAGAGAAGGTGAAATCGCATTTCCGAACCAACCGATTATAATTGTCGAAGGACCGCTGATTGAGACACAAGTCCTTGAGACTCCAATGCTCTGCATAATGAACCATCAGATGGCTGTAGCGACCAAGGCTTCGCGTGTATGCAGGGCGACAAACAAACCAGTCAGCGAATTTGGCTCCAGAAGAGCTCACGGCCCTTGGGCAGCCATTTATGGTGCAAAGGCTGCAATAATAGGAGGATGCAGCAACACTTCAAACATCCTGACCGGAGTTATGTACGAATGCGGTTCAACCGGCACGATGGCTCATAGCTATGTCACATCTTTCGGCTGCAGTGTAGAAGGAGAACATAAGGCATTCGACACTTATATAAAGACACACAGGAATGAGCCTCTCATCTTGCTCATCGATACATACGACACACTCAAATGCGGTATCCTCAATGCAATGAGAGCATACAAAGAGAACGGGATAGACGATTCATATCCGAAAGGGTATGGCGTACGGCTTGACAGCGGAGACCTTGCATACTTGTCGTCAGAATGCCGCAGGATACTTGACGAAAACGGCTTCAAAAACTGCAAGATATTCGCTACCAATTCATTGGACGAATATCTAATCACAGATCTTGAAAGACAAGGTGCTTGCATCGACTCATACGGTGTCGGAGATGCAATCGCAACAAGCAAGGCCGCTCCTTGTTTTGGAAATGTATACAAACTCGTACAAATCGACGACCTGCCTGTTCTGAAACGCTCGGAAGACAAAATCAAACTTATAAATCCTGGGTTCCAGATAACTTGGAGAATAACGAAAAATTATCCTGCAAAAGGAGAATTATTCAAAGTTGATGTAACCTGCCTCAGAGGAGACAGCCTAAGCCGCAAGATAGAAGCAGGAGAGACATTTACCGTATGCGATGAATATGACAGGTATAAATTCAAGACATTTGAAGCAGGCGAATATACAGCCGCCTCTCTCCAGCACAAGGTCATCGAGAATGGTGTAAGATGTGTCCCTGTACATACACTTGCAGAAAAGAAAGAATACTTCAAACTCAGACTTAATCATTTCAGCCCAAGCGAGAGAAGGCTGATAAACCCTCATTACTACAAAGTTGACATCTCCAACGATTTGTACAATATGAAGATGGAGATTATAAACAGACTAATAAAGGAAATAAACGAATTTACATTATAAAATGAAAAAGTTCACAAAAGCATTAACAATCTCCATTATTGCAATATTAACTTTCAGTTCAAACACTCAAGCACAGGATGTCAATATGAAAAACAGCGCACTTGTCGTAGTCGATATGCTATATGACTTCATCGATGGAAGCCTTGCATGCCAAAATTCAGAAGAAGCAGTCAAAGAGACAATATCTTTCATTGAAGAAAACAAGGATG
>Tibetan_p1__coassemble_939_pt1 | contig 13559 bp, 8 predicted proteins | sample Tibetan_p1__metabat2_high_PE_033 | metagenome-assembled genome bin Tibetan_p1
ATTATCAGATCTTCTGCGGGATCAGGATCAGTCCTGAGAACCAGTTGACAAACTATAAGCTGATCGACAGCATACTGGTAGAATTGTCCAAGAAACTGAAGATTCAGGAAATACATAGCATTTGATGTTTAATATGCGACGATTATCAGCGAATAGCATCGCAAATTCTGCGACGAAAATAAGCGTTTTTTGTCGCATCACCAAACTCATCCTCTTATCTTAATGACTTCAGAGAAACCAGCACCCTAACGTTGCTGAGAGCGATGGCGAGTCTGTAGCTGGCGGGGATGGCTTTCGGAGGAGTTGCGGCGGACGTCAGATGAACTGCGAGGTCGGCGCCCTTGCACCCGGAGTAATAGATAGGTCGCCTTCTTGACAAACTCGTTTTGGCAAGAAGGCGACACCTTTTTTCATTTTATCAGCAATTATTCGATATTAAAATTATCTCACTATCAGTGTAGCTAAAACAGTATATATTTATTTAAGACAGTATGTTATATATCCATTTCCTTTCGTTTCCAGTTAAGGATCGGAAGGAGGAAGGCCACGACTGCTGCACCAATCCAGAACACTGATACATATGTGAAGTCGTAGACTTTATCACCTGTCACGGAATCAATTACAGCGTTGCCGTCAATCAGCCATCCGCTGATTATATTCATAAGACCTGCTGCGATATAGGAGGCAAGACCCACGATCCCGAGGGCGGCACCGGTCGCTTTGCGAGGAACGAGGTCCACTGCCATCAGTCCACCAACAAAGCAGATGAGCACACCGATAGCTATTCCGAACAGTGCCATGGCAAGGACATTGATGAACCAACCGTCTCCGCCGTAGAGGAAGAGTACAAGGGCGGTCGCCTCAAGTATTCCTGCGACTAGAGCAGGCCATTTTCTGTCTCCTTTGAAGACAGTGTCAGAAATCCATCCGGCAGATACCGTACCTGCAATTCCTGCAATGGTGTTCACGGCAATTATTATGGCTGCTTCTTCAAGACCGAAGCCTTTCACCTTCTGAAGGAAGAACATTCCCCATTCGTTGATGGCATATCGGCTCATATACATAAAGGCACTGGAAAGAGCAAGAATCCATACGCCTGGATTGCGAAGCACCGCACGCTGGATGCGGCTTGCATCGGCCTTTGACACCTCATCTTCAGCCTTGCCGTCATCAGTCTTCTCATCCGCCAGCACCTCTATGGAAGGGAGTCCCTTGCTCTCTGGAGTATCATGCAGCCATAGAGTGATCAACACCACGCCCACAACACCGGCGATAGCGGCTCCAAAGAAGCCCCACTGCCATCCGGCAGCAGAAACCAGAAGGCTCACGAAGATGAACGACAGACCCTCACCGAAGTTGTGTGAAGCACTGAAGAATCCGTAGAAAGTACCCCTGATCCTCAAAGGGAACCATCGCGACAGGGAAATGATGGCCGGAGCCGCTCCCATAGATTGGGACCATCCGTTGATGGCCCATATGACCGCAAACGCAACAAACATAACGGAACTTGCGATTCCGGCTGCACCTGAACTAATGCCCAGGATACCCATTATGAAGTTGGCAACGGCTGAAACGATCAGGCCTGTTGCCATGAACTTATTGATGTTGCTGTGGTCGGCAAGGAAGCCGTTCACGAACTTGCCGGCTGCATATGCCCAATAGAGGAATGCTCCGATGAGTCCGAGCTGGGTGGCGTTCAGAAAACCGCTGTCGATGATGGGCTGCTTCATCACATTGAGTGAAGTGCGGCAGACATAATAGAGGCTGTAGCCGAGGGTTCCGGCAACGAATGCCTGGATCCGCAGTTTCTTGTAGTATCCGTCAATCTTCTCTGCAGGGACTTTCACTGCTGAGGGCTGACTAGTCTTATAGAATGATAGTATTCTCTTGAACATTTCCTGGAAGATATTAATATACCACTATGAGGTTTGGAACAGAACGTTCGCCGTTATGGTCGAATTTCTTGTTGTCGTATGGATGGTTGATGACTCCGGTCTTCTCTGTCCAGAGCGTGGTTGAGCCTCCTCCGTCCAGATTGATGGCCTCCGTTATGCCGAGCATATGGCATATATAGGCAGTCTCGTAGATTGAGGCACCATCTGCCTTACCCTTGAATCGACCGTCTATCACCACCAGATAGGCATTGCCCTCATCATCCGTTCCGAATGCAGCACGAGGATGACGCTTGTCATAGAACTGGGCTGACGAATAGTGAGTCCTTATCTTCGAACCCTGCTTCTGTTCCTGAGCCATTGCCGCCACATTGGCACCGTCCGCCTTGTTCCCGGTCAGAAGAGGTACGATGATCTCGCCGTCCGCAATCAGCATCGGTCCGGAAGCCATCGCCTCCTTCCAGCCCTTGTCCACGGCAGTATATTGCGTAGTATCGGACACTTGTGCAATCCTCGCCTTCCTGCTCTTGCGGTCCTTGAAGCCTATGAGTCCGTTCACACGATAGAGTTCGGTAGGATGAGTATATCCTAACTGTTCATTTCCCTCGCGGAAATACACCGAAGGAATCCTCTGCTTCATATGGAAATAGCCTCCGTTCAGAGCAAATACAGCCCCTGTCTCCTCAGCGATTTCACTTGGTTTGCCGGCAGCTTCCCCCGGTCTGTGAAGAATATCAGTCCTGAACTTCTTCAGCGGATATTTCACCACACAGATGCTCTGGGTGGAATAGAACATCGGAATCTGAGCGTACATTGCCTTAGCCCCTCTCTCAAGATCCGTTATTTCCCATTTAGCGTTCATAAATGCTATAGAATCCTTCTTAGAATTGTCCGGCTGGGGAATATTACCAAGAAGTATTTCTCTTGCCGTGAGCAGTTCCTTGACATCTCCCTTACATTCAAACATCATAATCCCCTCATAGCCGTTCTCCTTGATACTAGTCCAAAGTGCCTTGTTATCGATTAGCCCCTTACCTGGAACAAGGTGTCTCTCATCCGAGAAGTCATAGTCTGAAATGTGAACTGTCTTGATAGTCCCTTTCCTAATTGTCTTTAGAAAATCTGAGTGACTCTGGTAAAGAAGATGATTTGTATCGAAGCAGATTCCCACATCTTCATATCCGTCTATCAGTCTCATCATTTCCTCACCATTCTGTCCGAGACATGTCCGAGGCAGATTCTCAATACACAGGACAGCACCTATCTCCTTTGCTATAGGGGCAAGATATCCAATGGCGGTATGACTATTGGCAAGTCTCTGTTCCCTTTCATCAGGGGATATCGGTTCGGAACTTGGATGAAGGACAATATACTGTGGCTGAAAGACCGCTGCCATTCGCATCGCATCCTTCATATACTGTATATTCTCGTTTCGCTTTGCATCATCAATTACTGAAATATCAAGAGTACGAGAAAAAGGCATATGCACAGACCAAACCTTGATACCCGCCTGTTGCAGGTCTTCCATAAGCTTTTTCGCTCGATCAGGAGCACCCTTGGGGTCTTTAGCAATTATATTATTCATAGTAACCTCCACATACTCCAAACCTTGAGTTTTGTCAAGCATCATAGCTTGTACATCTTGATATGATGAACGTCCTATGGATTTGCCTATCTGAGGAGGCTGTGACCATGTAACTGACGACGACACCAAAAGGGAAATCACGATTAATAAGTACTTCATATCTTCGAATAATATTAGTTTTAAGATCAACTTTGCTTTATCTTGTACTTTCAAGCCATCTCTCCAGTACGGCATAGAACTCTTTTCTATGGGCTGCAAATTTATCTTCTCCTTTACCGACATATTCCTCTGATGAGAATCCCCAACCATGACCTCCAGTCTTCCAGATATGCATTTCTACCGGAACTTTATTTGCAATAAGACTCTTGTAATATATAAGACTGTTGTCGACAAGGACCTTGTCATTGCTACTATGTGAAATGAAAGTTTGAGGAGTGCCAGGACTGACTCTCTTTTCCATAGAATAGTAGTCTACAAGTTCATTAAGCTTTGCTTCGCTCCCTATCCACTTTTCTTCTGCACCGATCAGAGCTACACGGGTTCCGCTATGATACACTTTTTTATCAAATGATATCACAGGATATATCAAAATGCTGAAATCAGGTTTGGTGACAGTATCTACGTAGAGATTTGAGGCACACGCGGCGAGATGTCCCCCGGCAGAGAACCCCATAACTCCAATCTGATTTACCTTCCATTTTTCGGCATTTGCCCGACAATACCTTAAAACATTTTGCACATCCTCTAACGGAACATCCCAATGCCCATTAGGAAGACGATATTTAAGCACCGCCACAGTTATACCCTTTGAAAGCATCCAGTCAGCAACATATTCTCCTTCTCCGAAAGTAGACACCTTTACATATCCGCCCCCTGGGCACACAACAACCATCTGCCCATTTGGCCTTTTGGGAAAGTACAGATCGACTCTTGCATAATCTGAAATATTTCTCAGGATCCCCTTCTGATCTATAGTTTCAGGTCCTGCCAGGCAATTGGACTCCTGCATCTTGAAACCAGCATAAATAATTTCATTTCCATATACTGGATCGATGTTTCCCTCAAAGGAATCTGCATAAAGCATAACAGTCTGAGACGGTCTAAGCCCAATCACCTTTTGTGCTGATGCAAGGATAGGAGCAAGCATCGGAACACATATCAAAGAAAGAATGATTCTTTTCATATAGTAAGCATTTTTTTAATCGTGGCGACCTATTGAACGCAAATATTTCAGAAGGAGTTCCGGACGATCAGTCTGAATCATAGTTGCCCCCATTTCAATGTACTGACTATATACATCTGCAGGATCAGCTGCCTCAAGCGCGGCATCATCATCATTTCCAAATCCGCCACACACTGATGGCCAGAATGTGTTTACCCAAAGTTTCGCTCCTGAATCCAGTATTGCTGCCACGCAATTATCTATCTCTTCTCCAGGTTTCTGCCAACAAACTTCATATGCCATAGGCACAACTCCACGTGTCTGATATTCCGCAAATAGGTCCTGACCCTTTGGTTTGTTTATATCTATTATTGGCATATATAAGAGATTGTTCTCGTGTCTGGACATATCCTCATTTACTTTGTCAATGCTGCTTTTCCCTTTCATCAGAACCTGTCCGGTGACACCAAGTTCCTCTGTAAGTTCTACAATCTCCTTATAATATGGATACGCATGATCCACATTGACGAGGATTCTATCCTTACAGCATATAAGAGCCTCTCTCAACGTCGGTACCTTGATGGTATCGGTAACCACATTATGTGCCCTTCTCATCCTTAATGTACTTAAGGAATCATACGTAAAATCACTTACAAGACCTTTCCCATTTGTCATACGATTTACGGTTTTATCATGCATAAGGACCAGGACACTGTCCTTGGTCATCTTTACATCTAATTCCATCATATCAACTCCCATTCGGATAATGGACTCGATTGCAGGAATTGAATTCTCCGGATAATTTCTCCAATCTCCTCTATGAGAGATAACGACAACATATTTTGAATCAGGATCATTGATCTCTGCCAGAATTTTTTTCGCTCTATTGTTATACTGCGGCTTCTGTGACCCACATGCTATAGCAGATGCAATAACTGCACAAAGAGTAAGTATCTTTAATATTCTAATCATAATAAATTTTTTATGTAAAATTACCATTTATATACTCGAACTTTATAAATATTGAGGTCGTCAATCTTAAAATTCTTAGTCTCGTAGGTCTTATTGACGTCATCCGTATATCTGATAGTGTGAGATGCCCAAGTCAACTCAGGGATTTCAACATTAGTAGGATCAGTAAACCAGCATTCACCGGTATCACCATTGATATTAACAGACTTCAATGCTCTTGAAGACGCGAATATAGGGATGTTGGTAAAGACTCCAGTCGTAATATTATAGAATGCGGCTCTGTTTCCTGCCAGCATAAGAGTATTTTCATCCACAAGAAGCATATCGTGAAGACTTGACACCCAGGAATTGGTAGCGATACTCTTTTCAAGAGTAAGCTTTGGAGCTGCAGTCTCCCAATCAGTAAGTTTGTAGATGTTGAATGTATTGGCACCGATCGCATATAGACGCTTCGACACCGGATTCCAGACAACACCATGTCCGTGAGCAAGAGGTGTAGAGAATTTTACCTGGTTTGGTGCCCCCACATCAAAAATCTGTATCGCATCGCCACCTTCAGAACAAGCTACCGCTATCCTGTTATTTGGCAGGAACTCTGCTGAATGTGCGTTACGGGAACCGACAGAGTACCAAAGCACGTCTCCTGTAGCCTTATCAATGAGAACTGCATAGCCTTTTGATGATGTCGCAAGTATCTTGGTGTTGTTATCAACAGGTTTGCAGTCATCAAGGCGGATCATATCAGACTCTTTCTTACCTAATTTATTCGCATACTTCTTTGCATCCCACTCCCATAGAATCGCATTCTCATATCCGGCTGACACAGCAAGTTCTGCATCCAGATGATAAATCATATTATCTCCACATACAATAAGCTGGGTGGCATCCGAATCTGCTGTCGCGGTCTCATACTTTTCACCAAGCTCAAAAGTAACAGCATCCTCATTCTTATATTGGAAAGTTTCTCCAGAGTCAGTAGTATAGGTAATGGTATAACCCTCGGATAATGCAACAGGTGCTACTGCTATAGGAATGGTTATTCCGGCAAGTCTGCAATCACGAGCCTCTGCATATTCTACGGTCACTGACGATGCTGATGCAGTAACACTCAGATTTTCAGCATTAATGTCTATGTCACCAGCTATCTTCTCACCAGCGTTGGCAACAATTTCTGCTTTCTTTATCGAGTAAGCTCCCTTCTTCACATTCGCGTAGAGGATGCACCAGAAAGGCTTCAGCGTCATTCTCGAACCCGAATACGAATCGTTAAACTTGGTATTGCCCACAAAAACAACAGAAGGTAGCGTACCATCCTGCCGGCTTGCAATCTTAGCCTTAAGACCTCCCGAAACCGGAGTCACATCTGCTGATGATGGATAATATGCCATAATATTATCACCATTTTCAACACTCGTGACAGCAATCGTGAATAAGGAAGTTTGTGCACCTGTGGTAATAGGAGAACCGTAACCGAGAACCGGATCGGCGTTATCAGCATTGAATGCAGCCACCTTATCTCCTGCCTCCCAGATCTTCAGGCTCAGTGTTCCTAACTCATTGTAATACTTCTGTATATCAATATTGATTTTAGCCGCCTTCGCGCCACCAGATTCCTTTCCTGATGTAGTCTTCTCACAGGATGAGACAACAATGGCCAGGGCAAAAACCGTCGTTGAAATTATCTTGATTAAATTTTTCATCTTTGACTTACTTTATTTGCATATTACGTTTTTATAAGCATTTACGACTTCCGCAGCAGTTCCTGTCTTGACTTCAGTTATGAAGACACCTTCATATCCGAAATGCTGAGATTCAGAAGGAATAGCGGCCAATCGATTACGCCAAGACCAGGCATCCAATGTCTCTCGTCTACCTTGTAATAATCTGACGTATGGATTGTTCCGATCCGATGTCCGACATTCTGAAAAAACAGATTGTGGTCTTCAATCAGCAGATGATTTGAGTCGAAGCAGACTATGACCTCAGGGTAGTCCTGTATCAGGAACCATATTTCACTGGAAGTGCGTCCAAGATATATCCTCGGCAGGTTCTCAATACAAAGCTGAGTTCCAATCTCCTTTGCTGCAGGCAAAAGTTTATCTATAGACTCCTTGGCCTTAATCGGCATACTGAACATAAAAAGAGAGGATGCCGCCCCCCCCGGAGTTATCGGTCCTGAAGGTGCAGATATGCCATCCTGTCCAGTATCCGACATAAGGACTCTGTCTGTTTCATTCCATATATGACTGATGCAGACATAAGTCAACTCCTTTGTAGGAACAATAAATATGATAAGGAGTCTTTTCATTCAATAGATTACAAACTCTTCAGAGTGGTCACCGATCGCTCTGAAGAGTAATTATACATAACGTAAATTATCAGAGAAGAGGACTCTGGAGGCAAGAGCTACCGCAGATGTCTCCACCTGGACCTCCCCAGAACTTACGGGAACCACCGACATATTTGCCGATGAATGCTCCGTTTGTTCCTGTGTTACCATGATGGATCGAGTACAGTACTCCGTTGAAGTAGTTGTTACCACCCATCTGACGCTCTGCATTATCTGCATTATCTAGGTAGCCATACTGCTCTACGATATCACCTGTTGCAGCATTGAAGACGAGATTATTCATAGGAGTCTTCTGACCTGCAGTAATATATACCCTTCCTTCCGTATCAGCGCACGCGTGTGAATAATTGAATACGTTTTTCTGAGGAGTTCCAGTGTGTACATATGTCCATACTACTTCCGAGAGATCACCATTAAGACCATAAACGCAACCATCCTTGCTGCCGACGACGACATAACCGTTTGAAGAAATTGCCGGAGCGTACATATTGTTGTTTCCAAAAGCAAACTCCTTTACAAGAGTTCTTGTCTCAAGGTCGATTCTTGCCATACCGCCAGACTTTAGAGGAACATATGCAGTCTTCTTGTCATCACTTACAGCCATACCTGAAATGTCGGTAGGTGCTTTTGTAAGTGAAATGCTTGCAATTTTTGAACCGTCTGCAGTATTAAGGAACTGAATTGCATCTGTAGGATTGCAGATTGCGACAACAAGTTCATTTCCGTTAACAAGCAACTGACCACCCTGAGAACCAAGAGCAGCATCCCATTTCTTTGTACCGCTAGACGCATCAAGAGCGAATGTGTTTCCAGAATTATCGACGATATATATAACTGAACCGTCTGCACTGACTGCGGGAGCTGTACTCTGCATGCTTCCTGCACCTGTAAACATCCACTTTTGCTTTCCGTCAGGACTGACACAATAGAACTGACAGGCTGTTGTCGTGCCGTAGTAAATATCGCCTGTTACAGGATTGACTGTCAGTGGATTATAGCTATCAGCCGAAGCTGAAGGAAGGAATCTCCATTTCTCAATACCGCTTTCTACGTCAAAAGCATAAAGACCTGTAAGTCCTTTGAATGTAATTACATAAACAGTCTTTCCATCAGGAGAGAACACCGGATATGAACCCTTGAATCCCTGGTAATTTGTTCCGTTCTGAGCAAAATCTCTTGTAGCAATCACCCATTCACGGAGTACAATATCGATCTTCCACTCCTTCAGCACATTGTTTACATTAGCAGACAACAGGACTTCCTTCTTACCGATTGCCCATATACCGTATGTAACTTCGTCGCCGGTCTTTACTGCACCGTCAGGGAATGTCCAGGTAACATCTGTTGCATCAGGGAAAGCAGCTCTGTTAAACTTATAGTCTACAGGCCACCCCTGTGATACATTTGTTGCGCTTACAAAGTATGGTATTGCAAGTGCAGGCATCGCCTTCAGGATAACGGGCTCTGAATCCCCGTTTGCATAGTTTGTTACTATTACAAATGTATAGTTCTTGTCGTTTGTAAGACCGGTAAACTCATAGCTGACAGCATCCTTACCAATCTTTACTTCCTTGGCACTGCTCTCGTCATCTTCCATATAATATGTTGCAGTATAACCTTCTACAAGTGTTGAAGGCTTTTCCCAGGTGATGATCACAGTCTTGTCTCCGGTATCAACCAGAGGGTTGAGGATTGGGAAACGTGATGTGGTAGGTTTTCCTGCAACACTTACCTTTCCTGACACTGCATCACCATAAATAGCCTGGACGCTGAACGCATACTCAAACTCATTTTGAAGACCAGTAATAGTGTATGTAGTCGCTCCTTCTGTATAGATTTCAACCGGTACAGAAGCTGCATCATTGAAAGTAATAAGGAAGTCAGTCGGATTCCATCCTTCTGGCATTGTCCATAAGAGAACTACCTCTTCATCTCCTGGGGTTGCCACGAGTTCCTTGACCTGATGGCGGTCAACTCCTTTTTCAGGAAGGTTCTCTTTCCAGCACGAAGACACACAGAAAAGTGTGATTCCGGCGAGTATTATATATAATGCTTTTTTCATTTTGCTATAGGTTTAAATGTTAGAAACCTGGATTCTGCCAAAGGATTTCCTTGTTATTGACAATCTCTATCTGGTCGTTTGGAATAGGGAACACAAGCTGATGTTCTCCGATGTTTTCACCAAGATTACGGAAGTACTCGACTGCAAGTCCGAGACGTACCAAATCAAACCAACGGTGTCCCTCAAGGGCAAACTCACGTCCACGCTCATCCGCAAGTTCTTTGATGAACGCCTTCTTGTCCGCGAAATCAGATGCTGCGAGAGGTGCAAGGCCTGCTCTTGTACGTGTCATATTCAGATAAGTAACAGCATCGTCAATATTGCCTTGTTGTGCCAAAGCTTCGGCACGCATCAGAACCACATCGGCATAACGAAGATGAGGGAAGTCGTTTCCTACGTGTGTTGTATAGGTTGCATCATAGGTGTCATCCCATTTTGCCATTGCATATACAGAGCTGCTGATCTTTCTATAGGTGTTGATAAGTGCTAAACGAGTATCTGCCGGTGCGTAAAGACTCTTAAACTGAGGGGTAGGGTTGGATCTGTCGGCCTCTACACTCGTATTTGAGCTATACCAGTAACCATGTCCATTATCATTTGTCTTGTTGTAATACAAGGCAAAAATCACCTCTTTGTTCATCTTTTTGCTGACATTGAACACATCGGCAGTTGTAGGCATAAGCCCATATCCCGTATCTGACATTGCTGATTCAAGGATAGCGTCTGCCTCTTCATACTTTCCGAAAGTAAGATATACCTTACCGAGAAGTGTCTGAGCTGCAATCTTGGTTACGCGAGCCTTTTCAGCGCTTCGTGCTGCAGGGAGGTTCTCAATCGCGAATGTAAGGTCTTCTACCAACATTGCATACATAGTTGTCTCGTCGCAACGAGGAACCACTTTTGCCTCTGCAGGAGTAGTGACTGTCTTTACAACAGGCACACCACCAAAGCATCTCCAAAGATTGAAGTAGTACCAACTCCTGATGAAAAGAGCCTCAGCTCTGTACTGGGTAAGTTTAGGGAAGTCCTTCTCCTTTGCATGATCAAGAACGTCATTGCAACGGTAGATACCATTGTACCACGCATCCCAGATCTTACTAAGGATACCATTGCTGGAGTTCTCTGCAAAATGGTCAAGATCGTAACGGTCCTGAGTCGATACCGCCATTGATTCAAGTACGCACTCATCAGTACGATAAGCAAGCTCTGTAAGATGGAAGGCCATCTCTGTCTTAAGCTTTGCATAGCAAGAATAAACTCCCTGATTGAAGTCATTCTCTGTCTGGTAGAAGTTTCCTTCTGTCACGCTGTTGCTGGGATACTGCTCAAAGAACTTTTCACCACAGGAAACAAGTCCAATGGAAGCAACAGCCAATGCAATTATATGTGTTATTTTCATAATTGTATCACCTCCTGATTACTAAAGATTGAATTTAAGACCTACAGTGAATGTACGGGCGAGAGGATATGAACAATAGTCCTCTCCTGGGCTGACAGCATTTGCTCTTCTGCTCACCTCCGGATTATAACCGGTGTAGTTTGTCAGAGTAAAGAGGTTAGAGCCCTGCAGATAGATCTTGAGGTTGTTGATCTTTGCTTTCTGGAACCACTTGTTAGGGAATGTATAACCGATTGAGAGGTTCTGAAGTCTGAAGTATGATCCATCTTCGATGTGGAATGTAGATGTACACGAACCGTTGTTTCCTGAAGACTTACGGGTAGCTCTGTTCAGTTCTCCATAAGGGAAACGCTGGAGTGCAAGCTTCATCATATTCGAAGAGGCCTCCATATTGCAGAGGTAACGACGCTCAAGGTTGAGAAGCTCATTTCCGTACACACCCTGGAAGTTAGCAGTCAAGTCAAAGCCGTTCCATCCAAGGGTAAGTCCGAGACCATAGTAGAAGTCCGGCATATAGTTACCTACAATTACACGGTCATCATCCTTCTCCAGGACACCGTCACCGTCTGCGTCAAGGAAGCGGAAGTCTCCGACCACTGTCGTATCGAAATGAGGATATGAATCAAGCTCCTTCTGGTTGTGGAAAATTCCATCCTGAACAAGCAGATAGTAGCAACCGATCGGCTGTCCTACCATTGTGATATATTGTCCTCCAGAATATGATGAGTTCACGATAAGTGGCGCATCCTCATCGCCAAGGCTGAGAACCTTGTTACGGTTGAGTGACCAGTTTGCTGTCACCTCATAATAGAACTTGCCAACCTGCTTGCGAGAGAAGAGGTTGAGCTCGATACCCTTATTCTGCATTGAACCGATGTTCATATTGGAAGTGGTAAGACCAGATACCGATGATACCGGCACTTCATAAAGCATATTCGTTGTCTTCGTATAGTAAAGATCGATGTTTGCTCCGAAGAGGCCATTCCAAAGGGTTGCATCGAGACCTATGTTATACTGAGTGTTCTTTTCCCATCCAAGGTCATTATTTGCAATCTGGCTGGGATATACCTGATTTACAATGCCATTTCCCATATCCAGATTAGCTGAACCATACAGAGCAAGATATTCAGAATCTCCGATTTGGGCGTTACCGGTCTGTCCTACAGAAGCACGAAGTTTGAGATCGTTCATCCAAGTAAGATCCTTCATAAAAGCCTCATCACTGATACGCCAGCCCACAGATGCTGCAGGGAAGTAACCCCAACGTGTATTAGGCGCGAATCTTGATGAACCGTCACCACGAATCGAAGCAGACAACATATAACGTCCTTTGTATGAATACTGTGCACGCACCAACCAGGAAGCATAAGTCGAAGAGTACTGATTGTTGAATGTGTTATCAATATCTATTGTCTTACCCTTTGTAGTACGGATCTTGTCATCACCTGCTATACCTTTTCCTACGATAGCACTTGTCTTGGTCGTGTATTTTTCTGCCTCATATGCAGCAATTGCACTGATAGAGTGGTCACCGAACTTTCTGTTGAAAGAAAGCTGATTGGAGATGTTCCAGTGGAAATACTGGTTGTTGTTGTTCTTTGCAGTAGGGTCTGAAAGAACTGCCTTGTACTGTCCTCCACCATTTTCGTCCTTGACATATTCTATATATTTATGTCCACGTAGAGGAAGGTATGACGGACGATAATAGTCGCGGTTGTATGAATAGAAGTCACCACCAATAGAGAACTTGTATTCAAGCCCCTTGATTATCTCAATACCGGCATATGCGTTACCGATAAGGTTGATCTTCTGACGTACATCATCGATTTCATTCGCAAGTGCAACAGGATTGAGAACCTCGTTACACTGCGTATCCTTTCCTCCTGTATCAGTCTTTCTCAGTGCTCCGTTCATATCCCAGTTGTAGCTTCCATCCTGATTATAAACCGGGTAAATCGGAGGAGCCATCAGTGCTGATCCTATAATACCGTCATCACCATACTGAGCCTCTGCATCAACATAATTTGTAATAGAAACCGAAGGCGAGAGACTGACTCCATATTTTACTCTGCCTCTCTTTCCATCGAGATTCAATCTCACGCTTGCACGCTGGAAGTCAGAGCCGATGATGGTACCC
>Tibetan_p1__coassemble_957_pt1 | contig 13424 bp, 15 predicted proteins | sample Tibetan_p1__metabat2_high_PE_033 | metagenome-assembled genome bin Tibetan_p1
TGACAGATAGAGGTCATCAGGTTGCCGAGGTTATGATGGGGACTAGCCCTCAACGGAAAATACCTTCGTTTTTTACTGAGGGCATAAGTGCGAAAGTGACGCAATATGAAAGTATGAATTTTATGCCTTCTGCGAAGAATCGCCGTCCTAATATCTTCAAGACGGTTATTTACAATACATTTCGTTTGTACAAGTATCTTCCGTCTGTACGTTTTGTCCGTGACCGTATAAAAAGAGGGGATATAGATGTTGTCGTCAATTTCTATGAATTGATGCCGGGAGTCGCATATATGTTTTACAAATTGGATGTGCCTATGGTATGTATCGGACATCAATATTTGTTCCTTCATAATGATTTTGGACTTCCTCGCAGTCATTATCCTGGTAGTCACGCCTTGGACATGTTTTCCGGAATGACTTCTGTAGGCGCAGTAAAGAGACTTGCACTATCTTTTAAACCGATGGATGATGATCCGAAGAAGCGTATCAAGGTAGTTCCTCCTCTTTTGCGTAAGGAAGTGATGAATATGCAGCCATCTTGCGGTACCTATATCCACGGATATATGTTGAATTCCGGTTTTGCTGATGATGTCAGAAAGTGGCACAGGCTTCATCCGGAAGTTGAACTTCGCTTTTTCTGGGACAGGTGGGATGTTGCCAAAGTTTATAAAGAGGATGAAAACCTGACGTTTTATCAGATAGATGCGGACGAATTTATGAAGCAGATGTCAGGTTGCCGTGCTTTTGCCAGTACGGCCGGATTTGAGTCTGTATGTGAAGCAATATGGCTTGGAAAGCCGATTCTGATGGTTCCTTCTCATATCGAACAGGAGATAAATGTTTTCGATGCTTCCAGATATGGAGCCGGAATTGGTAATGACAAATTCGATTTAAGTTGCCTTCTTGACTTTGCTGAAGGGTTCAAACCTAAGACGGAATTCCGTTCGTGGGCTTCTTCTGCGGCGGATATTATAGTAAAAGAACTTGAAAATGTAGAAAAATGCAAATAATTTGAAAAAAATGGCAGAAAAATTTGGATTGTAAAAAATAAAGCGTACCTTTGCAATCCCAATCGAGAAAACGCCTGCTAAGGCTCTCGAAAGGAAATAAGGATTGATTCGTTAGCTCAGTTGGTAGAGCACAACACTTTTAATGTTGGGGTCTTGGGTTCGAGCCCCAAACGGATCACAAACAATTGAAATTCTGCTTCCCTAGCTCAGTTGGTAGAGCACGACACTCTTAATGTTGGGGTCCAGGGTTCGAGCCCCTGGGGGAGCACAAAATGAGGCGGTTTCTGACCGCCTTTTTTTGTATCTTATGCTGTAGTGTCTAAAATTTGGATCACCTGCAAAAGTATGTGAGATTACCTGCAAAATAGGTTTTTCCGATTTGGAACGCAAACTCCTAAGCACACAACCATTGATTATACGCTCCAAAAGTCTGATTTGCGTGCTTAGGGGTAACAAAAGAATACCCCTGAGTACGGCAAAAGGCCTTGCAGTGCGGTAGGATGCAGTTTTGTGTGCTCGGAGGTTTAAGAAACAACAGTATTTACATCGATTAAATTCCCGAATGAGTTACGTTTCCATATTATCGGCACAAAGTCCACGGCACAAATCTCACGGCGTAAGTCCTGTGGCACAAGCCCTTTGGATTACAGGATTTAAGAGTTTAGCCTCTTTAAAGCTCGAGTGAATGCTTCTTTGTCTTGAGGATTCAAATCAATTTCAGCGACAAACTTTACAACTTCGTGTTCTATGGCCATAGTGATTATTTTTCAACAAAAATAGACCACATTATGGCATAAAAAAAGGACAGCTCTTAGCTGTCCTCTCAATCATAAGATGCAGTATTATTAATACCAAAATAATATTACGAGTATAAATAGAATTACTACTATTATACCGCCTATAATTAGACCTTTTATAATACCACCGCCCCATGCCATAATTACTTCTGCCAACTCATCGGCTGCGCTTTTTCTTCCCATATCTATTTAAAATTATCGTTAATTGCATTTATCATTATCTCCGGTACGAGTCTGTTCAGCTTTCGCAGAACCGCCGATTTAAGATAACCGTATACATATTTATTGTAAATTGGAGCGTAACGCTTCTTTTTCTTGCCGAGTCTGCCTTTCTTCATATCGAGGAAGCGGATGTGAATCGGATACTTGATTTCGATTCGGCCATCGCTTGGATAAGGCAGACGGTTCAGCGATTTGATGAGCTCACCGGAGCGCTGCTGGTAAGTGCTGGATGCAACCTCACCCTGCTTCGTCAAAAGCTTTGCGGCCTGATCCTGGAGGAATGTGCCTACCTCGTATACAATGCTTATGTTTAATATTTAATGTAAATATTTAAATTCATCGGTTATTATGCCGCAAAGATAGCAAAATAAATTACATCAAGCACTTATGCGTGACCCAATTCCTTCATCGGATAATTCTGTATGCTGAGGTTATTCCGTTTTGATAGAATCTGCAGGGTTCGCCTTGGCTGCAGCCGTCATCTGACATAGGATTGACAGTATGGCTATACTCAGGGCGATGAGGCAGGCGCTTAGGAATATCAGAGGGTTAAGGGATATTCTGTAGCTGAAGTCCTGTATCCAACGGTCTGCGATATAATATGCGAGAGGAATTGCACAAAGAGATGATATAACCAGAGGTATGCAGAAATTGACGAGCATCAGTTTTACGACTTCTGCCGTAGTTGCACCCATCACTTTTCTGACTGCAATTTCTGACTTTCTCTGACGGCTGAAAAACAGTCCCATACCTATAAAACCGAATATTGATATAAGCAAAGCTATGACAGTAAATATCAGTATTATATTCAGAACCTGCCGGTACTCGTCAAACTGTTCAGCCACTGCGAAAGTGAGAGCCTGTACATCCCATTCTATGTCCTCGGTAGGTACATATTTGCCTACAATATCTCTGATTGCCGCAATTGCCCCATCCGAACCATCTGTTTCAAGTACATAGTAAGGAGATTCAATTTCAGAGGCATCTTTTACTTCTATCATAAATGGCGGAGCAGGTGTCAAAATATTTCCTTTGTGGAAATCCTCGATTATACCACCGATTTGCTGCGTTCTGGACTGGTATTGTACTTCTCTTGAAGTTTCTGGAATAGCCATCTCCTTGAAGAATCTCTGGTTGAAATACGGGAATCCTCCTCCATAGTCCTCAAGAATTTTCACACCATATATATCAAGAGCCACACTGTCCAATGTCGCAGTATATACAAGGTGCTGAATCCCGTCTGTACCGGTTTCGATGCTCATATTGCTACTGCCCGGGCCAAGGCTGCTGCCGTAAGCTGTGCCACGTCTCAATATGCAAGGCAGTCTGTCCAGTTCCTGAAAGATTGTACGGTTTTCATCCGGGTATACAAGTACGACATTGTCGAGATTGATTCCAATGGGGGCGTTTACAAGGTAGTTGATTTGCAGTGCAATTACAAGTGAGACGGACAACATCACAACTGTTACGAAGTTCTGGACTCCAAGGAATATTTTGCCCAATATCATTTTTGATTTGTAGCGGAACGAGCCTTTTACAACATCTATAGGTTTGAAGGATACAATCTGCATAGCCGGAATGATGCCCGCAAGTGTGCCGGTAGCTATAATGAAAAATAAAGCAGTGCTTACTGTTCCAAGTGTAATGTCGTTTTCAAGTATGATTCTTCCATTGAAAATCGCTGATGCATCTTTCTCTAATGCGATTGCCAGGGCAAATCCAATCAGGAACGAGACGAAAACCATAAAGATTGACTCTGTAACAAGTTTGCAGAAAATCTCGTTATGAGGGCTTCCTAACAGTTGTCTTGTGGCCATTTCCTTTGCCCTGAGTCCGGTATTTGCCACTGTGAGGTTGATATAGTTTGTCACTGCGAAGATAAGAATGGCAATCATTGCACTTAGCAGGATGAAAATCATTCCTTTGTTTCCAGATTCAAGTCCGCTATCCTCGTTGTATGGCGAGAACATAAGTCTGCGCAGTAGTGTGAATGTGCATATACCTGATTGTTCGTGCAATGTAAATGTGTTGTTTTTGATTTCTTTTCCTATTTCTTCGGAATGTACGGACATATCTGCACCCTCTTTCAGCAGGTAGAATGTCTTGCAATATCCGAACTGGCTTGCAGCATAAATATTATTGTCGAGTATAAAACCCAATATCTGAGGGTGGCGGCTGAAGTTTGCTATGATTTTCGTGTCGTTGGGAAGAACTGTCTTGTCCAGGTCTTCTATAACCGCGCTTACCCGATATACCAATGTTGTGTCATAAGGATCTTTTCTTGAGTCATTAATTCTGATGTTTCTTGTCCCTGAAATTGTAAGGGGTTGTCCTATAGGGTTTTCGTCGGGAAAAAATGTGTCGGCTAAAGATTTTGTAATCACGCAATTATCCGGTGCGGAGAGGGCGGTGGAAGGGTCTCCGTTCAGAAATTCATAGTTGAAAATATCGAAGAATGTGCTGTCTACCAGCATTATTATACCATTTTCTTCATCGTTGTATTGCTTAGTTCCGGAATATATTGTTCCTCCTTCGCTTATTATGCAGCAAGTCTTTTCTATTTCAGGATAACGCTCTCCAATCTGATGAGAGATTTGTGGCCACGAGAATAATCCGGTGTTGTCGCCTATTGCAACGATTCTGTCTATGTTCGGTTGGGATGAGTCGATGCTGATTTGTCTCCAGGTGTAGTCGCCAATCAGTATCACGAACATAAGTGATATACTGAGTCCGAGGATGTTGATTACTGTATAATATGGATTCCGGCTCAAAAATCTTAAAAAACTCTTCATTTCAGTCAGATAGTTTTATTGGATGTTATATGTTGTCCTGATTTGTTCCGAAAAGCCCCATCATATTTTACGGATTTGTCAGTACTACGCCAAGGCTTGTATACAGACTTTGTGCCATCGTGATAAGGTGTTGGTTTCCAGTCTGCTATATGCTTGTATATGTTTGTGGCCTGTAAAGAAATTTTACAATTGTGTAAAGTTTCTTTACAGGTTGTCTGCCAGGGTGAAGCTGTCCTCGGATGGTGGAAAGGCTTCGAAGGCTCCGGCAGCTGACGGGACTTGTCTTGCCAGTACTTTCCCCGTGTCTTTCTCGTATTTTCCCCGTGTCTTTTCTGTGTCTTTCTGTTTCTTTCGGTATGTTCCGTGTCTTTCAAAGCCTGGGTCATAATTTCGTAATGTTGAAAAGTCTGCATTTAGTTTCCATAATTCCGATTATATGCTTGATTAGGAAAAATCGTTTTTTAACGGCATTGTTTGTGGATGGTGGGGTGGGATTCGCAAATTGCTTTTTATATAACGATGAGACCAGTTGAAAACAAGACGTCGGGATATGGACTTACTATTATTGTTCCGATTTACAATGAGATTGAAAACATTGAGACCCTGGGTGCGAGGCTCGGGAATTTTTTGCCGGACAGCATTGTTCCGGCTTGTGTACTTTTTGTAGATGATGGCTCAACGGACGGGAGTTCGGAAGCTGTCAGGACTATGTGCTCCGGTAAAGACGGGTTCTTCTATATAAGTTTTGAGAAGAATGCAGGATTGAGTGCCGCACTTAAGGCAGGAATAGATTATGCAGAATCGGAGTATGTAGGCTATATTGATGCCGACCTTCAGACTGCACCGGAAGACTTCAACATACTGCTTAAGTATATTGAAGATTACAGTATGGTTACGGGAATAAGGGCAGACCGCAAGGATACAGGTTTCAAGAAAATTCAGTCTAAAATTGCCAATTCTTTCAGAAGAATGATGACCGGCGACGGAGCAGCCGATACAGGTTGTCCTCTTAAAGTTTTGCATACGGATTGTGCAAAACGGATTCCTTTGTTCAAGGGAATGCATCGTTTCCTTCCGGCTCTTGTCCTTCTTCAGGACGGAGGAACGTATAAACAGGTTCCGGTTCGCCATTTCCCTCGTGTCGCAGGTAAATCAAAGTTCCATCTCTGGAACAGACTTTGGGGCCCTTTTGCAGACTGTTTTGCCTACAGATGGATGAAGCCAAGGTATATCAATTATAAGGTGAAGGCATCGGACCTGTAATTAAATGTCGTCGGATCAGTAATTTAATCTGGTATGGGTGATAATTTTTTTGTTTATGCCGTAGGCTTCACGGCTCAGTTCTTCTTTTCTGCCAGAACCATATTCCAATGGATAAAGTCTGAGAAAGCTCGTACGGTGGTGTCCCCTTCGGCATACTGGGTTCTCAGTGTGATAGGAGCATATCTGCTTTGTTTTTACGGGTGGATGAGGGATGATTTCTCTATAATTCTCGGGCAGTTTCTTTCTTGTTACATTTATCTTTGGAATCTCAATTCCAAGGGGGTATGGCAAAAACTCGGACCACTACTAAAGACTGCTTTGATAGTAATTCCTGTCGCTGCACTTGCATTTATGTTGAAGGATTTCAATGCTTTTATCGATTCATTCTTCAGAAACGAAGAAGTCCCTTTCTGGTTATTGCTATTTGGTTCGGCAGGGCAGATAATCTTCACATTGCGCTTTATATACCAATGGATATATTCCGTCAGAAGACATCAGTCTTTCTTGCCTTCCGGATTTTGGATAATAAGTCTGGCAGGTTCGGGAATTATAATCGCTTATGGAATTTTCAGACAGGATCCTGTTCTGATTTTAGGACAATCTTTCGGCTTTGTTGCATATTGCCGCAATTTGGTAATAGGGTTCAAATCTTCAAGACAGACCGGACTTTCGCAAACCGTTTCAGCAGACAACTAACATCATTATGAAAACTACAATCAAGTCCCATCCGGTTCCAATCGTTGCCTTGCTTATGCTTGTTGCAATGGTTCCGCTTATGTTGTGCAGGGACTTTACTCCAGCCAATGAACTTCGCTATCTGAGTATAGCAGATGAAGCGATAAGGGAAGGACATATTTTTGCCTTCACAAATCAGGGAGAAGCTTACGCTGACAAACCGCCTCTTTATTTCTGGCTTATGATGCTTATGAAGCTTGTATTCGGCAAGCACGACATCTTTGCTCTTTCTCTCTTGTCATTTATTCCGGCATTGGTGATAATAGGGGTAATGGACAAATGGATAATGACTGATGCTTGCAGGCGAGGACGCAAACTTGATTTTGGTGACAGGTTTGCTTCGGCCATTATGCTGGGCACTTCTGCCCTTTTTATGGGAGCTTCCATCTTTTTGAGGATGGATATGCTTATGTGTATGTTCATCGTGCTGGCTCTGTTTACATTCTATAAAATGTATATGGGCATCGGGAATACTAAACTCAACAGTTATTTGCTTCCTTTGTATATATTTCTGGGATTGTTTACAAAAGGTCCTGTCGGTTTGCTGCTTCCTCCCCTCGCTATTTTTGTATTTCTGTTGTCAGAGGGGAAGATAAGTGAAACCGGTAAGTATCTGGGGTGGAAAACTTGGGGCATTATTGCCGGCCTGTGTGCCGTATGGTTTACAGGTGTACTGATAGATGGCGGCAGTTCCTATCTTGAGAATCTTCTTTTTCATCAAACAGTGGACAGAGCTGTCAATGCTTTTCATCATAAGGAACCGTTCTGGTATTATCTTGTTGTAATATGGTATATTACAGCACCTTATTCTCTACTGCTTATAGCAAATATGACGGCTGCTTTTACTGATTGGAAATCCAGGACAGCGGCATCCGGCCTTTATGCAGCCGTTGTTTTGACTGCGCTTGTGATGATGTCTTGCTTCAGCTCAAAGCTTGCCATATACCTTCTCCCGTTATTTCCGTTTCTTGTGTATCTGTTTGCTGTCCAGTCTGACAAATATGGAAATAGAATGTGGGTGAGAGTGATGTTGGCTATTCCGTCCTTGATATTTGTGATTGCAGGTTCTGTTGGAATTGTATCCCTTGCCGTACATAATAAAATCCCGGACTTGGCCGGGATTCTAAGGGTATATGATTTCAGTCTGTCTCCTCTTTCATATGCAGTATTGGCTGTCCTGACTGCAGGAGGTATGGTATCTATGTTTATGCTTCCGAAGAAAAACGGCTGGCGGAAAGCAGTGACAAGCCTTGCTGTTTCAATGTTGGCTTGTGTATTCCTTGCGTCTTTTATGCTTCCGAAAGCCAATGATTTCATAGGGTATTCCAACCTCTGCTCCCAAGCTCAGCAACTTGCTGACGACTCAGGAAAGGATTGCTCATTTGTCACATTATATGTATCACGTTCAGAGAATATGGATGTATTCCTTGGGAAAGATATAATCAGCTATGGGAGAAATCCGGATGATTATCTGTCTTCCGACAACGGAAATCATATTCTGATGGTAAAGGCTTCACATATAACTGAGCATCCGCAGTTGGAAACCAGACTTTCTGAGTTTCCGTACAAGCAGGTGGGGGAGTACAGGTGTTATAGTGTGCTGACGGACAGTTAGTTGGTGTGAATAACCTAATCGTATGATGCTGTTCGCGGAATGTCACCCCCGGAAGCGTCATTCAATGGTCAATAGCAAATCGCTGTCTTTTGCCATAATATGGCTTAGGGCAGCTCCTGCTGCTGTCCGGTATTCCGTATAGTCAGGAATATGGAATTGTATCCCGTATAATCTGCCTACGCTCTCAAACAGCATCCTGCTTTGCGGAAGTTGTGACAAATTTCCGATTAGGACAAAATCAGTTATTCCCGTGCCTCCGGCAATGAAATTGGCAGAACTTCCTATTGTCTGCAAAATCATATTTATAAGTCCTGCAGCAATGTCTTCAGAGGTTGATGTCTGGTCAGCCTTACCGAAATTGGATGCAGTTACGTCAAGCGGCAGCCCAGGAAGGTCGTTCTTGCTTATGTCTCCTATTTGCAGGTCGACGTTGCAAGTGTTGCCGTTCCCGGCCAAATCTACGATTTTTCTTATGTCGGATGTCTTGAATATGATTTTCGACAATCCCTGAAGGGTACCGCCTCCTAAAGCGAGACCTCCAAGCCTTGTTACCTTTTTGTCTTCAATCTTGATGAAAGAAGTACCCGTTCCCATACTGACAACGACCATCCTGTCGAGACCGCTGCGGTAGGAAGCACCGAGAGCGTTGGCAAGAAATTCATCGGTAAAGGAAGTTGGAAGTCCATATAGCGGACCTGTAATGTATGCGCTGCCTACTCCTGTCAGCATAACGTGTTCTATGTCTGAAAGGGAGATACCATTATCATATATGTATTTGCCGAATGCTCCGAAAAGTGAAGTTACGGGATCTTCTGCAGTGATACATTGAGGAGCCTTGATTTCTCCGTTTTCCAGTCCGACTATCTTGGTGGTGCTCCCACCTACATCTATTCCTAAAGTAATCATATAATGTATATTGATGTATATTGACTTTTGCTTCCTCGATACTTGCTATTCGGTAAAATAGCCTTTGAAAAGCTCGTCAAACATATCACCGCGAGTGAGTTTGCCGTTTTCGAGGCAGACTGTTTCCACTGTACCGCGTGTGCATAGCCTGTTGTCTGAAAGGCGGAATATATCCTGAGTGAAGATGATTCTGAATCCGTTTCTTCTGATGTTTATCCCGACCATAAATTTGTCTCCGCTTCTAAGAGGGATTTTGTACTCTATTGTGATTTTGGATACGACGGCATCAATGCCCTGTTCGTGCAGTTTCCCGAAATTCACACCGAGGCTTTCAAGAAATTCGTGGCGGGAATGCTCCATATAGTGCTGGTAATTGGCGTTGTTTACTATGCCTTGAAGGTCACATTCATAGTCCCTCACCTTCATTTCGATGGTGAAAGTGTATTTTTCTGTCTTCATTCCTATCGTGTTTGCTTATTGAAAGTATTGTCTGTTATTTCCGTTCCATCTTGTTGGCTTTTGATAATTGTTTGACATTATGATTCCAACTATGAACCCCAAAGGTACCAATTATATTCTACCAGTTCATAATTTCATCGTTTATTTGTAGGAAATTCAATGGAACAAATAAACATCCTAATCCTTCATCCGACCTCGGACGAACATCTTCTCATAATTGATAGTCAGCCGCTTGAATGCTAATATGAAGTCTGCTCCGAGAGAACCGTAAAGCAGCAGTTGTCCATCGGCATCTTTTATGACTTCCGTGTCTTGAAGCCGTACAGATTGTCCTGATATACTAAATTCAAACTCAGGAAGCGTCACTACTTTCACTTGGGATATTCCTCCGAAACCACCCCTCGAGCTTGTTTTTTCTTCCAGACCTTGTAAAGTTTCCGGAAACATCATTGCAAATTTATTACCAAGATCAGACTTCACGTTTCCGGAGTCAAAAACCATATCATATGGCTGTCCATTGCTGTGGCGGCACTTTCCAGGCAGTTGAAGCCGGTGCCTGTCTGCATTTCAGCAATGAGATTCAGCATACCGATGCTGACAGAATCCTTCAATGCCGGATATTCTTCCCTAATCTTGAACAAGTCTCCGCTGTTCAGTATTTCTCCCATCTTCATATCGGCTGCAGTTTGCGACCAGGAGTAATTGCAAGCCAGCAGGAGTGATGCAACAAGCAATACTATTCTATGTGAGTTTTTCATTGTAACGGAATTGGTTATTTATTCATTTATTATACGCAACCTGATAGGGAAGGTGTATGAAACCACAACTGTTTTCACTCCAGCATCCGGATATTTGGTCCGGTAGTGCCGAGTCAGGTCTTTATACAGAAAGATAGTGTTCGGAGACGGTCCGGCACTTTTGCTTTTGTCTGTATATCCGAAAAATATATCGAATGGAGAAAAGTCTGTCCCGTTTCCGTCTTCATCCAGAAATGACCATTCGCTGCTGCTGACAATTCTGCCGTCCGGAGGAAGCAATTTGTAAGAATTTGGCATATCTCCGGGCTTCCTGCTTGATTGTTTTATAGAATACGGGCCGAATGCATTGCTTTCATCCTGAATGCCAATCCATTTCATACATTTCTCACTGTTGTAATACGTATATCGATAATCCGCAGGAAGAATGGGATTTGACATCAAGTCACGTTCTATCAATTCGTGATTGTCTGCTTCCACGGCATATCTGTATCGTGGTAGAGGAATGTGTTCGTAATAGTATTTTGGTATAAGGTGCAATGGCATACCATCAGAATCTTTTTTGTCTTTGGAAATTATCGCAAGCATCTTCCTTTCTGTCCAAGCCGGGTCTCCCATAGAATAATCAAGATAAGCGGTTTCACTTACCCTTATTTTGTATTCATATCCTTTTTCATACTCAAATCCGGCAATGTAACCGTAGGTACCCCATTTGTCTGTCTGGTCTTTTTTGACAGCATACACATCTGATATCAGACTATGTCCCTCCTGCAGCAAGCCTGGAACTTTGTTTGATGCCACTGTCAGTATAACCTCTCTGTAGTCTGTTATTTTTCTTCCTTCGCTGTCTTCGTTAGAGCAGCCTGTAAGACATAATGTACAAAGTACAGCTGCTATTATTCCCGTCAATCCTTTTGCCATATCACTGTTATCTTAAATCCTATCTTAAATCCTATTTCAAAGTTATTTGAAAACTCTTTAAAAACTCTTTAAAAACTCTTTTGTTGCTCTTTCGGTTTGTATTTCCGGGTTTTCTCTATCTCAAGTTTTTCTCCCTCTCAAATTGCTTCTCTATCTTAAGTTTTTCTTGGATTCCACTATTTACCTGATTATGGAATTATAAAAACTATCGTCAAAAACGACTTTCAGCACACAAAAATAGAGAAAGCCAAGTACATTTCCTACCCCCCCGAAAAAATATATAATAAATTACCTATCAATTAGATACGCTTTTTAAAGTAACCTCTATGATAGTTCTCGGATTTTTTCGAGAGTCATTTCCTTTGTTTTCAACAATTTGGTAAACCTTGTTTGAAAAAATAACAATACTGTCAATGGAATTCCGGTATCAATACAAATATGAATAGTTTATATCCCCATAAAAAATAATTGTCAGCAGTAAAAATTTCTTCTAACTTTGCCTATGCGGTCCGGAATGACACAGCAAAAGCTGTTTAATGGATTTCAACGCTGCCGCCAGAAAATTCATATTGAAATGAAAATAGAAGAAGCGATACTTTATACACTTGTGGAACGTAACGGAGGACTCAGGACAGAACAGATTGCCGATACTATAAATCGCAGGAAACTTCATACCAGAAAGGACGGCAAGCCTGTGACTTCAGCCCAGGTCTATGCCGTCATTATGCGTTATCCTGATACATTCGTCAAGTCTGAAGGGCGGATAATGCTGATGATATAGTAGTATCAAGCGAAGAAGGCTTTTACCAAGTGATAACAGGCTTATTCTGGTTGTCCATCTACATTATCGTCACAGTCCTGATATTCAAGTATGTCGCCAGGCTGGCAGTCAAGAGCCTTGCAGAGTGCTGATAATGTGGAAAATCTCACTGCCTTTGCCTTCCCGGTTTTCAGAATAGACAAGTTTGCCTGAGTGATTCCAACTTTTTCAGCCAGTTCCCCTGAAGACATCTTCCTCTTTGCCAGCATTACATCTACGTTGACTATTATCGCCATTTCGTTATTCTTTATCTCGTATTATTTTATATTGTTTTATCTCGTTTTGTTTGAATCGTTTTTTATATCGTCAGACTGTTTTCCATACTGATCTTCACTGCCAGTTTGTATATGAGTGCAAATATAATGATAATCAGGGGAACCATCAGATCATCGCTTTCCAACAGGATGTTGCGGTCAATTCCGGAGGCGATACCGATATTGCTGTGACAGAATCTATAGAGAAAATACGATGCAGCAGACCCATATAGAACGCCTACATTGCACATCGGAAATAGTATGCCGTTCTTGAGTGATTTCAGAGAATTGAATGTGAAGACTATCATCAGCACGGAAAACAAGACACCTCCAAGCATTCTTCCGACGAGAATCGCAACTTGCAGAGGTTTGATTTCGTCAATCCACGTGACTTGGTAGTCATTTGGTGAAGTCATAAACCCGAGGCATTGGATGATTGAATGTAGTGCATTGAATACGCATAAGAATATGACAATCGCAGAAAGCCACTTTAGGGCACTTGTAGAAATCTTTTTCATAATCAAATATTTTTATTGTTTATCGATATGCAAATATATATAATTTTATTGAAAAACAATAAAAATTATCTGTTTTTCAGATTGAGAGCGAGGCGCTGTTTACAATTCCCATCTGATTACAGATTCCGATTTTACTTTCAGTGCATCGTAGTTGTTGAGGTTCATTGATTTCAGCCAATCATTTTTGCCCAGGAGTGTTTTGCTGTATTTGTCTGTATTGTGTTCCAACTCTTTGCATATGGTGTTCTTGCACGTACTTGTTTATGTCAGCTTTTAGTGTTATTCATTGACTTGAAAGTCTTTCCAGTCATCGATTGTACCTGTCGCTGATGAAAAGTTTACACCGATTTTGTGGAT
>Tibetan_p1__coassemble_968_pt1 | contig 13304 bp, 9 predicted proteins | sample Tibetan_p1__metabat2_high_PE_033 | metagenome-assembled genome bin Tibetan_p1
TGCGACTCAGAAGATGAAAGCATTGGCTGCATCAGGAGAGTTTAAGGGCGAATTAGGTGAGCTTGCAGTGAGGATTGAACTTGACGAACAGGAGAAAGTTCTCAAAATCATTGATAACGGTATCGGTATGACTTCCGAGGAAGTCGACAAATATATCAACCAGATAGCATTTTCAAGTGCCGGAGAGTTTCTTGAGAAGTATAAAGACCAGTTGAGTAGTATTATCGGTCATTTCGGACTCGGTTTCTATTCAGCATTTATGGTTGCAGACAAGGTGACTATCAGTACATTATCGTGGAAAGATGGAGCTAAAGGCGTGAAATGGTCGTGTGACGGTTCTCCGGAATACCAGATGGAGGAATGTGACAAGACTGACAGGGGTACGGTGATTACTCTTTATATAGGTGATGAGGAGAAAGAGTATGCTGAGAAAGGCAGGATTCAGGGTCTTCTGAACAAATATTGCAAGTTTATGCCTGTCCCTGTCATATTCGGTAAAGAGCAGGAGTGGAAAGACGGAAAATATGTTGATACTGATAAAGATAATGTAATCAATAAGGTTGAACCTTTGTGGGCTAAAAAACCTGCAGATCTTAAGGATGAGGATTACAAGGAATTCTACCGTCATCTGTATCCTATGCAGGAAGACCCTCTCTTTTATATACATTTGAATGTTGATTATCCATTTAATCTGACAGGTATCCTTTATTTCCCTAAGATAAAGAACAATGTAGAGATTTCAAGAAACAAGATTCAGCTCTACTGCAACCAGATGTTTGTGACTGATTCCGTGGACAACATCGTTCCTGATTTCTTGACTCTGCTTCACGGAGTGATAGATTCCCCGGATATTCCTCTGAACGTTTCGAGAAGTTATCTTCAGAGTGATGCGAATGTGAAGAAGATTTCTTCATACATTACCAAGAAAGTGGCAGACCGTCTTGAGGAGATTTTCAAGAATGAGAGAGAAGCCTGGGAGAGCAAATGGGACAACCTCAAGCTGTTCATCGAGTATGGAATGCTTTCTGACGAAAAGTTCTGCGATAGGGCTATGAAATTCGCTCTTCTGAAGAATACTGAGGATAAATATTTTAGCTTTGAGGACTATCGCAAGGCAATAGAGGGTGAGCAGACAGACAAGGACAAGAAAGTCGTATTTCTGTACGCTACAGATGCAGAGGCACAGTACTCTTTTATACAGAGCGCGAAGTCAAAAGGTTACGATGTTCTTTTGATGGATTGCCAGCTTGACAGCCATTTTGTGAATCTGCTTGAGACCAAGATGGAAAACGTGAAGTTCGCGCGAGTCGATTCCGACAGTATAGATAATCTTATTCAGAAAGAAGAGAAGATTCGTCCTGAGCTTCCGGAGGCAGAGACAAATGACTTGAACGAGATTTTCAAGTGCGTTATGCCTGCTGAAAATCAGTACTTTGTACAGGCTGACAATCTTGGAGAGGACGCTGCACCGCTTCTGATTACCCAGAGTGAGTTTATGCGCCGTTACCGTGAAATGTCTGCGATGGGAGGCGGTATGAATTTCTATGGTGATATGCCGGCTTCGTATAACGTCATTGTGAATATGCAGAATCCTTTGATTGCCAAAATAATGGAGGCGAAGAAAGTTCAGGTCAAGCCTGAAACAGTGGTTCCTGAGGCTGATAAAGATGCAACAGAAGATGTCAAGAAGACAGTCAGGGACGCAAAGGAAGCTGCAGAGGCTGCTCACAAGGCCGAATTGAAGGAGTTTGCCGAATCCAACGAGATACTCAAGCAGATTTCCGATCTCGCACTGCTTGCTAACGGTATGTTGAAGGGCAAGGCTTTGAGCGACTTCATAAGCCGTAGTGCTAAGGTTGTAGAGGATGCTTATTTAAAATAAATTATCGCTATCTTTGCAGGCCATTTCTATATAGGGATGGCCTGTATTGTTTTTATGTCTGTCCGTTCTGCAAGTCCGGTCTTCAGGGATAATGTGATTATACGCAGACGGCAGCTTATGTGAAGTATTTCAGTAATGTTTTTTTGAGATGAACAAATTGTTTGAAAATGTTATAAAGGAGGACCTGCACTGGTATCTTCGTCAGCAGGATGCTGTTGACGAGAAGTTGCCTGAATGTCCTGACCTTGAAGAGAAATGGACGGAGTACGGTGGATCATATATGCCTGACGGTATCAGGGAGTTCAACAATTATCCTACGGTTTCTCTTGGATGGGTTATGTTTCTCGGTATGGCGGCAGCAAAATACTGGGACCAGGATTGGGTAAGATACGGCAGGGTGAATATTTACGAGAAGGTTCGTGATGCGCGCGGCTATGACTATATGGATGAATACATACTCGAAGATGTTCTCGGAGTTGAAGGTGCCGAACGGAAAAAACTGAACAGCCTCGTGGAGACTTGTGCGGAGAAAGTGAACCATACGCTGCGTAGCGAGTCTATCGAGCCGGGTACGAAGCAGGCTTTGGAAGCTTATATCAGCGCAATTCACCAGATGTATCTGATGGGTATTGCAATCGAACTGAAGAGGCTCGGTTATCATATGACCAAAATGAATATCGGTTGATTCTGACACTTATTTGATGTGATATAGCCGTGTGACACAATTACTTGTATGGACGGTGGCATTGCCCCTGCATATTATGGAATACCTTATACTGAAAGGCCACCGCAAAACCTTGTTGTTTGCGGTGACCTTTTTTGTTTGTTTCTGAATGATTTTATCTTTCGTACTCTACTCGTGCACGAACATCAACGAGTTCCTCGACATATTTTATAACATCGTCCCTCATAGAGTCTGCCTTGTAGTCTGCCAATGCTTCCCAACTCTCGAAGTCGGCAATCATTATCGCATCGTATGCGGTTGCTGATTCGTTTCTGTTGATACCTACCTCGATGTTCTTCAGACCCGGAACAAGCCCCATAAGGGACTCGTATTTCTCCTTGACATCCTCTCCTATCTCCTTTGGACTCTTGCCATCTGATGGCTTGAATTTCCACATTACTGAGTAACGTACCATAGTTATTATTAGTTTCGTGTGTAAAACTTTTCGTTCGACTAATTTAAGATTTTTATTTTTTTCTGCCAAATTTTTTCGCGCATTTCAAATATATATCACTAATGCTTTCCCATTTCAGGCTGATTCACATTTTCATAACCTAATCATATAAAAACAGATGTACAACCGGCATCGGGAATACAATGTCATTTTGATTGGAGATTTTCCCTTTTTTATGTTATTTTTGTAAGATTATGGGCTTATTTGAAAACAAAATATCACCGGAGTCAGCTGCCGGAGGAGGGAAAACGATTGCGCGGAACACCCTGATGCTTTATTTCAGGATGTTCTTCCTGCTGTTTATCGGTCTTTTCACTTCGAGGATTGTACTTTCCGCCCTTGGAGAGAGCGATTTCGGTATATATAATGTAGTCGGTGGTGTCGTGGCGATGTTTTCCCTGATAAGCGGTGCGCTGAGTGCTTCCGTTTCGAGGTTCATAACTTTTGAGATGGGAAGAGGGGAAAAGGCGCGGCTTAATGAGGTGTATTCGACAGCCGTACTCATCCAGATTATTCTTTCTGTCGTTGTAGTACTTCTTGCAGAGCCCATTGGTATGTGGTTTATTGAAAAAAAGATGACCATCCCGCCAGAGCGCATTCCTTCAGCGACTTATGTCCTGCATTTCAGTATTTTATCCTTTGTGATAAACTTGATGAGTGTGCCTCAGACAGCCTCTATAACAGCTCACGAAAAGATGTCGGCATTTGCATCAATAGGCTTGCTTGACGGTTGCTTGCGTCTCGGAGTTGCGTTGCTTATAATGAAGTCCGGTTTTGACAGGCTGGTTCTTTATGCCGGGCTTATTGCTGTGAATGTCATTCTGGTACGGCTTGCTTACGGTATATATTGCCGCAGGCATTTTCCTGAATGCGTCTTCCGTCCGGTTTTCGACAGAAGTTTGCTCAAGAGGATGTTTTCCTTCGCCGGGTGGAACTTTATCGGTTCTGCATCAGGAGTTTTGAGGGATCAGGGAGGAAATATCCTCGTCAACCTTTTTTCAGGACCTGCAGTGAATGCCGCAAGGGGAGTGGCAGTACAGCTCAATGGTGCCGTGCAGGGGTTTGTCACTAATTTTATGACAGCTGTCAATCCGAGGATAACCAAGTCGTATGCCTCAGGTGATATGGAATATATGCTTTCTCTTGTACGAAAGTCCTCGAGGATGTCATTTTACCTGTTGTTTGTGCTTGCCCTTCCGGTCATATTCAGTACTGATTTTCTTTTGGGCTTATGGCTTAAGGATGTGCCGGAGCATACAACTTTGTTCGTACAGCTTTTTATGGTATTCACGTTGAGCGAATCTATTTCCCATCCTCTTGTAACATCTATGCTCGCTACCGGGCGTATAAGGAATTATCAGATAATCGTTGGTGGCATACAACTTCTGAATCTGCCTTTGTCGTGGATTTTCCTAAGAGCGGGGGCAGTTCCTGAAGTGACCGTAATTGTAGCTATAGTTTTGTCACAACTCTGCTTTGTCGCCCGTCTTGTTATGCTCCGCGGTATGATAAAACTTTCTGCGAGGCATTTTATCCGGAAGGTGTGGCTCAATGTTGTTGCTGTATCTTTGGCGGCTATTCCTATCCCTCTGGCTCTTGCATCAGTATTGCCGGATGGTCTAGCTAATTCTTTGATTTTGATGTTTGCTGCTGCAGTTTCTGCCGGATTTTCGGTGTTGTTTGTTGGCTGTAATCCTTCTGAAAGGAAACAGATTATGCTTGTGTTTATGAAAATATTGAGAAGATGATACAGATTAAAGACAGTTCTCTATGTTGCGGGTGTACGGCTTGTGTGTCAGTCTGTCCTGTACAATGTATTATAATGCGGAGGGATGCGGAGGGTTTTGACTATCCGTTTCCTAATATTGACCGCTGCATCGATTGCGGCAAGTGTGAAGAAGTCTGCCCGATGCAGGACAATGATGTATGCCTTCGTGCTGACACAGACGTGCCTGAAAGTGTGCGTCAGAGCTATGCTTGCCGTACAGAGTATGAACCGTCATCGTCTTCAGGAGGCGTTTTTTACGCTTTGGCTGAAAAAGTCATTGGAACTGGAGGAGTCGTATTCGGTGCTGCTTTTCTGGACGGGCTTGAAGTCGGTCATATTGAGGTTGAGGATTTGGCCGGGCTTTATCGTTTGTCAGGTTCAAAATATGTTCAGAGTGATTTGTTTTCGTCATTTGAAGATGTCCGTGAGTATCTCAAATCCGGTCGTAAAGTCTTGTTCAGCGGCACACCCTGCCAGGTAGCCGGATTGAAAAGTTTTCTTGATGCAGCATACGATAATCTGTTTACTGTGGATTGTGCTTGTCACGGAGTGCCTTCTCCCGGACTTTGGAAAAAATATGCAGCGTCTTTTGAGAAGTTTGGAAGTCCGGCTGTAAAAGTCAACTTCAGGGACAAGAGCAAAGGATGGCGTGACTATTCTGTTTCTGTAGAACTTGCAGACGGGCGTGTGGTCAGCAGGAAAAAACTTGATGATCCGTATATGGCTCTTTTTCTACAGAACGTGACTTTGCGTCCTTCGTGCTATGATTGCAGGTTCAGGTCGGGCCATTCCTGTGCAGATATCACATTGGGTGATTTCTGGAACGTCGGTCGGGTTATACCGGAAATGAATGATGGGAAAGGTGTTTCACTTCTGTGTGTCAATACCGAAAAGGGACGTGAAATGACTGCAGGCTGCGGATTTACAGTAACCGAAGTGCCTTTTGACGAGGCGGTTGCCAGTAACAGCGGTTTCCAGCCGAAAGTCCCGAAACCTGAAATCCGCGAGATGTTTTTTGCAAAATTGCCTTATGCTTCCGACATCTGTAAATATATGCAGGATTTCGTCAGGAAAGAACCTTTGACTAAAGCATTGCTGCGGAAGTCCCGCTCGTTCCTCTCTAAAGTCAAGCGCAGTTTGTGAACGGAAATGATTTTTTGAATTTTGCTTAAGAATGAAAATAGCTGTTATAACATTGCCTCTTCATACCAATTATGGTGGAATACTTCAAGCCTATGCACTCAAGTCTGTCTTGGAGTCTTATGGTCATCAGGTGTCCGTCGTGGAGCCGGGCTACAAGATGCCTCTGCCGCTTTGGTGGAAGGCTCCCGCGATTTATCTCAAGCGTTTTTTGCAGAGAATGGTCAGAGGAAGCGCCGGACCGGAGGTTTTCCGTGAAATCCGCGCGAGAAAGGAGTTTCCCATTCTGTCAGTCAATACATCGCAATTTGTTGACACGTATATTTCTCCTGTCATTGTAAAGGATTATGACCATATCTGTAAGAATACTGGTGGTGCAGGAAACGATTTCGATGCTTTTGTCGTCGGAAGCGACCAGGTCTGGAGACCGAAATATTTCGGAGATATTAAGCAGGCGTTTCTGCATTTCGCAAAAAATCGCGATGTATTAAGGTTCTCTTATGCGGCATCTTTCGGTACAGATACACTCGAATATGATTATCAGCAGTTGGAAGAGTGTTCTGCACTCCTTCGATTGTTTGATGGCGTTTCTGTACGTGAGTCTTCGGCTGTACGGATTTGTGATGAGTGGCTGGATTGCGACAGAGCCGTGCAGGTGCTTGATCCTGTTATGTTGCTGGATTCTTCCGCATACCTGAAGCTCGTTTCAGCGGATGACACCTATCAGGGTTCTTCAGAGTCAGGCGGAATTGTAACATATTTTCTTGACTGTCAGGATTCCGGCTCTGCGGTGCGTTTCGTTGAGAAAGCTCTTGGCTCTGAAGTCCGTGACATTTCTGTTCCGCGCTATTCGAAGGATGTTCCTGCAAGTCAGCGTGTTGTGCCACCATTGGAGCAGTGGATAGCTTCGATTGCAAATGCTGGTTTTGTAATTACGGATTCATTCCACGTCTGTGTTTTGAGTATTCTTTTCCACAAACCTTTTTTCGTGATTGGAAATCAGGCGCGTGGTCTTTCCAGGATAAATTCCTTGCTTGGGATGTTCGGGCTGGAGTCACGGCTCGTCCAGGGCATAGATCCGGAAGATGATGGAGAGGGATGGCTGCTGGATATAGATTGGGAAAGTGTGGAAACTATTTTGAATGAGAAAAGGAGGGAGTCGTTTGAGTTTATTGAGTCCTGCCTGTCATTGAGACATAGTTGATATGCTCTGCGAATATAACAGCTGAATACAATAAGATATGAATATAAGTATAATAATCCCTGTTTACAATGCTTTGAGGCGGCTCCGGCATTGTCTGGACTCGATTCTCAGTCAGGATTTCGATGATTTTGAGTTGCTGATTGTGGATGACGGGAGTAATGACGGCTCAGGGGAGATATGTGATGAATATGCTGCCTTGGATACTCGTATCAAGGTGTTTCACAAAACGAACTCAGGGGTGAGTTCTGCCCGCAATCTCGGCCTTGAACACGCCAGGGGGGAATATGTGATGTTTGTGGATTCGGATGATGCCCTGCTGCCCGGAGCGTTGAGGTCGATGTCGGAGGCGGTGGGTGATTCGGATTTCCTTTTGGCAGGGCACATAGTCTGTTCGGAAGTGGAGCATCGCTCGGGTATGTCTCCTGCTGGCCGTGACAGGGCTTGCGAGGAGTCTGGCGACTGCGGTGACATAAGGGATGTTATTCTGCCGGATCTTGGAAAGTCATATAGCAGAATGCAGGATTTCTGGACTGACAATCTGAAGCGCAACTGTCCTATGCTGGATGCTCCTTGGGGAAAACTTTTCAAAAGGAGATTGATAGGGGGAGCGCGATTTTGTGAGAATCTCAACTATGCCGAAGACAAGCTTTTCGTGTTCGGATATTTGGCGGGGTACACAGATTCCTTATGCACAACTGCGACTGTTCTGAAACTTCCTGTGTATGAATATTTTGTGCATAGCGGTTCGCTGGGAAGTGATATATGTTCCGACAAGCATCTTGCTCAGCTTGAGACATTTCTTCCACTATATGCAGATGTGCTTTCGAGGCTTGTTGATGCCTGCCCAGGATGTGAGAGCGTAGCGAGCCTTTACCACGGAGATCTTGTGGGAAGATATGTATGCAGGATACTGAATATCTTTGCGACCCGCAAGACAAAGATGCTGACAGAGGAATATCTCCAGTGCCTTTATACTGTGATGGATAGAGACAACAGGCTCGGTATATTTTCTCTCAGATTCGGGCAGATATTCAATATTATGCTCTACAAGTTGGGCAATGTGTCATTTTCGGTTAAGGTGTACAGAATTATGTCGCGCATTGTGACTGGTTCTTCAAGCGGTGGTAGAGGATAGTTTTTTTGTAAACGCATCAACTTGCTTGTGAAAATATAATTAAATTATTTGCTGAGTATTGTATAATTGTAATAATGAAGTTAGCAGTCGTTTTTCAAAGCAGTCCCTTCGATAGAAAGGGCTTGTTCAATGCAGTCCACGAAAGGGTCAGGCATCTTCTTGAACAGGGAGGATTCGAGATTGATGTTTATTGTCTTTATACAAAGGACAATGCTCTGACACGTTCGGTCCGTCATCTTCAGAAAGTCCCGTATGACAAGGAGGTAACCTATGATGGAATAACCTATCATATGTTGTGGTACAACTTCTCCATACTGGATGCAGTGCTATGTGACAGGCTGCACCGGAAGCCGCTTTTCCTGTCCCGTACACTTCGCAAGTTTTCGTCACTTCTGAAAGACTATGACTGCGTTTCTGCCCATTCATATCAAGGAGGACTTCTTGCTTATGACGCATTTTTACGCTATGGAACACGTTATTACATCAACTGGCACGGCTCTGACATACATTCACACCCGTGGCAAAACAGTTATCAGATGTCGATGACCAAGTTGATAGCCGAGAACGCCCTGATGAATTTCTATGTAGGTGAATCACTTGCCGGTATAGGGCAGAAGATTGCTCCGGGCTCACCTTCCGGAGTCCTGTCAAATGGAGTTTCTGACAAGTTCTATCGTTTTCCTGATGTTCGCAGGGAGGGGCTCCGACAGCGTTTCGGTGTCAGAGGCAGGAAAACCGTGATTTATGCAGGCAATTTCTATGCTGTGAAGAATGTGCTCTCGCTTCCGGAGATTTTCCGTGGAGTAATCAGAAAATATTCGGGAAACGTTACTTTCTGGGTTGTCGGTGACGGTAAGCAGCGCGCACAACTGCTTGATGGACTTTATGAAATGGCATCTTCGGAAAATGTATCTATCCGCTCTCCGTGGCGTTTCAGCCGCAATGGCGACTCTCGTGTGGAGATAGTGCTTTGGGGAAATGCACGGCCTGAGGCTATGCCTTTGATAATGAATTGTGCGGATGTGGTGGTTATGCCAAGCAGAAACGAGGGCAGTCCTCTTGTCTGTGCAGAGGCGTTGCGTTGCGGTGCTGCTGTCGTAGGTGCATCTGTATGCGGCATTAAGGATATTCTGGACCGGGACCATCTTGTGGATTATGGCCCTGATTTCTGTGACGGTTTTTCCGCAAAGGTTGTCGCATCATTGACGGATGGCAAGGTTCAGAAACTGCCATCCTTTTTGGACTGGACGAAGACTGCACAAAAGGAAGCGGCATTTCTCAAGTCTTGTTATCTCTCCGGCAATGTCACCGAAAAATGAGGATTCGGTGTATGCTGCGTAAAGATAACTTCTTTCATACGCTGCACCACATCAGGGTGTTCAGCCGCCACGTCCTGATCTTCGTGAAGGTCTGTAGCCAGGTTATACAGGAACGGTTTTCCTTTCTTCACCACCAGCTTCCAGTCACCCATACGCACGGCAATCTGGTTTGTCTCGTTAAACTCCCAGTACAGGAATTTGTGTTGCTGCTGACCTTCCTGTCCCAGGAGGGTAGGGACAATTGATATGCCGTCAAAATAGTCTATCTCCTTCTTTTTGTTGGCATATTTTTTCACATAGTTCTTTACACCTGCCAGTTCGCAGAATGTCGGCATCATATCATAAAATGCACATATATGGTCGTTTACAGTACCGGCTGCCACCTTTCCAGGCCAGCGCACGATGAACGGGACGCGTATGCCTCCTTCGTGGCACTGACGCTTCAAACCGCGCAATTTGCCGTCACGCCCAAAGAATTGCGGGTCAGCACCTCCTTCTTCGTGTGGACCGTTGTCACTGGTAAATATGACTATGGTATTTTCGTCCAAACCTTTCTCCTTCAGTTTGGCCAATACTTCTCCTACATACTGGTCCAGGCGGGTAATCATTGCCGCAAACTGGGCGTGCGTATGGTCGGAAGGGTTGTAGCGTGACCCTTCATCACCTCCCCAGGTCTTGTCGTGGAAGAACTGCTTTTTGTATTTTAGCAGAATTGAATCCTCAGGCTGAGCCAGTTCGGCGTGCGGCAGAGTGTAGGTGAAGATACCGAAGAAAGGCTGGTGTCCGTTCTGGCTGTCCAACCATTTCAAGGCGGCCTGATGAATCAGTTCGGCCGAGTATTGCGGACGCTTTAGATAGTCTTTGCCGAACATAGGATATTTGATATTCTCCTCCAGTACATCCCGTACGACGACAGTATCACCTTGTGAGCGACTGAAACGGTTCAGGAAGTTCGGGTAATACAGATGGGCCTGAAACTGGCAGATATAGCCATAGAATTCGTCAATGCCACGTTTGTCCGGCGTGGATGCCGAGCCTTCATAACCGCCCGCCCATTTGCCGAACATTCCCGTGGTATAGCCCTGATCTTTCATTATCTCGGGCAGGATGACGTGCTCGGGGTCATAAGGATGCTGTCCCACCAGGCTGTAGTCTTCATTGGAACCGTACTTTACCTTCGGTGCATTGCGCCAGTATTCCTTATTGCCACGCACCTCGCAGTGGCCCGTATGTTGTCCTGTCATAAACGCGGCTCGGGACGGGGCACTCACCGGACTGCCGGCATATGCCTGTGTGAAGCGCATTCCTTCGCGGGCCATATTGTCCAGATGGGGCGTTTGTATATAAGACTGTCCGTAACAGCCCAAGTCTCCGTAGCCCATATCATCACACATAATGTAAATGATATTCGGACGAGGTTTCTTCTCTGCATTCACACCGAGAGGCAGACAGGTCAGTCCGACACCCAGCAAAAACAAATTAGTTTTCATTTCTATTGTATTCTGTTATATGAGTGTTCAATATAATTTTGGATGCAGTACAAAGATTATCAGGCATCTCTGTCGTTTTATTGTATATAGTCTATACATTTGATTTAGAGTGCAAAGAAAGCAAAACGTTTGGCACTAACAGAAACCTAAGCGTTATTTTCCGGATTTCTCATTCAAATTTACGGGACTCTTGTGCGGATGGGCTGCATATTACATAAATCTCTGGTATATTTGCAGTTATTACAAGTTCGGTTTCCGACACATTGGCAATGCCTGCTTTCCTCCAAAATAGGAACATCCCTTTGGCGAGCAAACAGTTTGAAATGTTATTACCACCCTGATTATCACTCTGATTACCACTCTGACTTCAAGAATACGGATAATGAGACAAACAGTATATTATATAACTGTCAGTCTGGATGGTTATATTGCAGACAGCAAAGGGTCTGCCGACTGGAACAGCAGAGATGATTAATCAGCGGAGATGAAAGATACCTGATACCGTTTTCAGCTGCGTCAATATGGTCATTGTGGGATTGATAAACTGATTCTTCTTGTAAAAAGAGCATATTGTTTCGATGAATGTTGCTATCTTTGTAAGTTATGACGAAAGAAGAAAATTACAGGCAAACGGTGTTCGACCCGTTGAGAAAGAAGGAAGTCGCCCTCACTCCAGAGGAGAGGGTGAGGCAGTGGTTCATATCAGTGCTCAGGGACAGTATGGGTGTTCCGGCTCATATGATGATGAGCGAAGTTGGCTTCAGATTCGGGAGCAAGCCTTACCGTGCCGACATAATCGTATATGACAGAAAGGCGCATCCACTTGCCGTAGTAGAGTGCAAGAGACCTGAAGTGACCCTTGACGAAACAGTTCTCGAACAGGCGGTACGCTATAATATGGTCCTGGATGTCAGATACATAATCATAACAAACGGTCACAAGACTTTCATCTGCCGTGGCGAAATTGAAGACGGACGCAGACATTACAAGTTCGCAGACAAACTGCCACATTGGACCGAAATGATTGAATGACAAAGTAATAAAATTATGATTTAGCAATATTGTCTATTCTATAGAGTTTACCATATGTGAGTACACATTGCGGATGCAAATGAATTGGTCACAGTACAAAATTAATAGAATAAACAAGATAGGCAGAGAAAGAGAATAATTTAATATATACATATAATATAAAATATAGATAGATGTCACAGACAGTTACTCAAGGTTTTCTTGACCACAAGATTTTCTCGATAGTCTCGGAAGTTGCACGCGATATGGGAGTAAGGGCTTTCGTGATAGGCGGTTATGTTCGTGATTGTTTTCTTGGAAGACCAAGTAAGGATATAGATATAGTAGTAGAGGGAAGCGGCACTGATTTGGCGGAGGCTGTCGGTGCGAGAGTCCACAGCAATGTGTCGGTGTTCAAGAATTTCGGCACTGCTATGCTTCGTTATAAAGGGATAGAAGTGGAGTTTGTTGGGGCGAGGAAGGAGTCGTACCGCAGGGATTCACGCAAGCCTATTGTTGAGAACGGAACTCTTGAAGATGACCAGCTCAGGAGGGATTTTACCATTAATGCGATGGCTTTCAGCTTGCAGCAGGAAGACTTCGGTGCGTTGGTGGATCCGTTCGGGGGTGTGCGCGATCTTGCTGCGGGTATTATCCGTACGCCGTTGGACCCTGATACGACCTACAGCGATGATCCTCTCCGTATGGTCCGCGCAATAAGATTTGCCACAAAACTTTCAACAGACGGGCAGAAGTTTGAGATTGTTCAGGAATCTATTGATTCTATAAGGAGGAACAGACACAGGATGGAGATTTTGTCCAAGGAGCGTATTGTTGACGAACTGAACAAGATACTTGTCACTGACCATCCGTCCATAGCGTTCAGGCTGATGGACGAGACGGGGCTTCTGGATTATATCCTGCCTCAGCTGTCCAAACTAAAAGGTGTGGAGACAGTTGAGGGAAAGGGACATAAGGAGAACTTTTCTCATACTTTGGAAGTGCTTGATAATGTGGCTATTGCGGAGAGAGATGCGATAGCTGAAGGATTGCTTAAGGACTATGCCTTTGAGGATGGGGTAGAGACCGAGTCTGTCAGGACAAGTCCTAATGTGTGGCTCCGTTGGGCTGCTCTTCTGCACGATATTGCAAAGCCGGCGACAAAACGCTATGATCC
>Tibetan_p1__coassemble_988_pt1 | contig 13113 bp, 13 predicted proteins | sample Tibetan_p1__metabat2_high_PE_033 | metagenome-assembled genome bin Tibetan_p1
GTCTGTCTCATATTCACGGTGATCATATTTTCGGCATTTTCGGACTATTGTCAACGATGGGTATGTTGGGACGGAGCGCGGCTCTTGCTATATATGCCCCCAAGTCTTTCGGGCCAGTGCTTAAATTCTTCCTTTCATATTTCGGCGAGGGAATTAAGTTCCGGATTGATTTTGTGCCTTTGACAATGAAGCAACCTGAAATTGTTTACGAGAACAAGGTAATGGAAGTTCTGTCGTTCCCGCTTAAACACAGGATAGATACTTACGGTTTTTTGTTCCGCGAGAAGACTCCTGCTATGAATGTGCGTAAGGATGCGATTTCAAAATACGGGCTTACATTGTCTGAAATAGGTGCTCTTAAGAGAGGAGAGGATATCCTTCGTCCTGCAGGTATGGATACTGAACCGACAGTAGAGAATGGCTTCAGGCCGTGTTCGGGTTCAGACGAACCGCTGCTTATCAGGAATGAGGATGCGGCATATGTCCCTTTCATACCTCGCAGTTATGCATATTGCAGTGATACAGCACCGTTTCCTGAACTTAGCGGTTGGATAAACGGTGTGAATCTTCTTTACCACGAGGCTACATTTCCGGAGTCGATGGCAGAAACGGCATCTGCAACATTCCATTCCACTACTGTGCAGGCTGCTCAATGTGCGGTTGAGGCAAATGCCGGCAAACTGATTGTAGGACATTATTCTTCCAGATTCCGTAATGTGGATTTCTATCTTCCAGAGATTCGTCGTATTTTCAAGGAATCATATCTTGCTCACGATGGTGACACTTTCGAGGTCACTCTCATACAATCCGAGTTTCACCAAAAATGATTATCTTCGCAGATTATGCATTTAATTCTGTTAATTTTGCAATGATGAAGAAGTCAATTGTACTGATAATATTGTCGCTTTCCTGTCTTTTGCTCGGTGCTGCAGATAAGTCTGCCCCTGAGAAGTATATTGAGAAATATGCTTCTATGGCTGTCGAGGAAATGTACAGGAGCGGTGTCCCGGCCAGTATAACTCTTGCGCAGGGTATGCTTGAATCCCGAAACGGCCTCTCTGTACTGGCAGTCAAGGGAAATAACCATTTCGGAATCAAATGTCACAATTCCTGGTATGGCGGACGTATGTATCACGATGATGATCGAAGAAAAGAATGTTTCAGAAAATACAAGTCACCGGAAGAGTCTTTCCGTGACCATTCCGATTTCTTGCGTTATCGTGACAGATACAAGTTTCTTTTCGACCTCAGGACTACTGACTATAAGGGCTGGGCTTATGGATTGAAGAAGGCTGGCTATGCGACTGACCCGGCATATCCAAGAAAACTGATCAATCTGATAGAGACTTACAAACTTTATCAATATGATACTAAATCCGCATCTTGGTCAGATAGCAAGTATTCAAAGCATAAACCCAAGAAAAACCGCAGACACAAGACTCGCCGCAACAAAGCAGACAAACCGGCATCAGATGTTATACCGCAGTCACCTCACGAAATAGAACAGGCTGTGCCTTTGGAAGATAGCAAGAGGGAGGTTTTCCGCTTTGACTTGTCCAGAAGAATGTACTCTCAGAACGGAGTTGCTTTTGTGTATGCCGTAGAAGGTGAAACGTATGAATCAATAGCATACTCATATAATCTTTTTGCTGGAGAGATTCTGAGATTCAATGATTTGTCCAAATCACGTGCATTGTCCCCTGGTGAAGTTGTGTATGTGCAGGCAAAGAAAAAGCATTCCAAGGACGGACTTGACAAATATGTCTGTGAGGGAGGGGAGTCACCTCGTGATATTGCCCAAAGGTTTGCTATCAGACTCTCGTCATTATGTAAGATGAATGGGATACATCCTGATACGGAACTCAGGGAAGGGGATGTACTGAAATTGACTAAATGAAGTTTATGAAGAAAAGGAATTTAGCGGTTCTTGTTTCAGTTCTGGCAGTTCTTGTCGGACTTGCTGCTTTTTTCTCGATAAGGTGGTATATTGACAACAAGAGACCCAACTATACAGACAGATATATTCTGTATCTCCATAAGGAGATGACGGTATCCCAGGTGAAGGATTCTCTTGTCCTTAGAGCCGGGGCATTGAGCAGACGCAGCTTGGACAGGACATTCAGTGAAGTTGGAGCAGATTCATTGCTCAAGCCAGGAAAGTATGTCATAGAGCCTTCGCATACAAGTATTTATACTGCACGTATGCTTGTTTATGGATGGCAGACACCGCAGAACCTTACTTTGTCCGGTACTATACGCAGCAAAGGACGCTTGGCAAAGAAGATAGCCGTGCAGATGATGGCTGATTCCGCCGAAATCGCAACAGCTCTTGACAGTGCTGACTTTCTTGCGCAATACGGTTTCACTCCAGAAAATGTGTTCGCTATGATTCTGCCGGATACATACCAGATGTATTGGACGGCTTCTGTGGAGGAAATTTTTACACGCTTCAAGAAAGAATATGATAATTTCTGGACGGAAGAGCGTCTTGGCAAGGCTCTCGGGCAGAAACTGACACCTTTGCAGGTATCTGTAGTTGCGTCAATTGTGAGTGGTGAGACTCTTAAGTCTTTCGAATATCCCAAGATAGCCGGTGTCTATCTTAACCGTTACCATAAAGGAATGAAACTTCAGGCTGACCCTACAGTATGTTTCTGTTATGATTATACACTGGACCGTGTTCTGAAGAAACATCTGCAGATAGATTCGCCGTATAACACATACAAATATGCAGGACTTCCTCCCGCACCAATCAATGTACCGCCAAAGGCCTGTATAGACGCAGTCCTTAATCCGGATCAGCACGGCTATATTTATTTCTGTGCATCTCCGGCATTTGATGGAACACATCGTTTTGCAGTAACATATTCCGAGCATCTGAAGAATGCAAGGGCGTTTCAACGCGAACTTACAGCCCGCAGGAAAGCAGCTGCTGGAAATTTAAAATAAGATATTATGCATACAAGACAAGAAAAACTCGAAGCATTCGGTCGCATTCTCGACATACTTGATGAGTTGAGAGTAAAATGTCCTTGGGACAGGAAGCAGACAAATGATTCTCTCCGTCCACAAACTATCGAAGAGACATACGAACTCAGTGATGCCATACTTAAAGGAAACGGACACGAGATTTCCAAGGAATTGGGAGATGTTCTCCTCCACGTCCTTTTCTATGCCAAAATAGGTGAGGAACAATCTCAGTATGATATTGTTGATGTTATTAATTTCTTGTCAGACAAACTAATATACCGCCATCCGCACGTTTTTTCAACTACGGAAGTCGGAAGTGCAGAGGAGGTTGTCAAGCAGTGGGAGATGCTCAAGACCAAAGAAAAGGATGGTAACAAGCGTGTATTGTCAGGTGTGCCTGATACCCTGCCTCCGCTTCTGAAGGCTTACAGAATGCAGGATAAGGCAAGAGGAGTAGGATTCGATTGGGAGAAGAAAGAACAGGTTTGGGACAAGGTCAAGGAGGAACTTGGAGAATATCAGGCAGAATTGGATGCAATGTCGCAGGCTAAGGATGAGGATGAAAGCGCGGCTGCCAGATTGAGGGCTGAGGAGGAACTTGGAGATTTCCTGTTTGCAACTGTTAATGCAGCGAGACTTTACGGACTTAATCCGGATACTGCTCTGGAAAGGACTTGTGCCAAATTCAAGCGTCGCTTTACTTATCTGGAAGAGCATACGATACGTCAGGGAAGGAATCTTAAGGATATGACTTTGGCGCAGATGGATGAAATATGGGATGAGGCCAAGGCGAAAGGGTTGTAATCCAAAGAATGTGAGATGAAAAGAATATTATCGATAGATATACTAAGGGGCATCACGGTAGCTGGGATGATATTGGTCAATAATCCCGGAGCAAGCGGAAGCCAGTATGCTCCATTGAAGCACGCATTGTGGAATGGAATGACTCCCACGGATCTTGTATTCCCATTTTTCTTGTTCATTATGGGAATATCGGGTTATTTCTCGTTGTCAAAAAGACTTGACGCCGGATTCGGAACCACGATTTTGCACGTTTTCAAGAGAAGTGTGATGATTTTTCTGGTTGGTACTATCTTGCAGATGGTGTCAATGATGGCTGGCGGAAATTTTGATTTTTCAACCTACAGGATAATGGGGGTTCTCCAGTCTCTTGCCTTTACATATCTTTTCGGTTCTGCAATAATGATGGGGCTGAAATTCAGGCATATGGTGCCGGTAGCACTTGCTGTTCTCGCCGGTTATTCCGTATTGCTGCTTTGTGGCAATGGCTTCAGTCTTTCGACAGATAATATCATCGCCAAGGTTGATGCTTTTATTCTCGGTGAAGGGCATCTGTATTCTTTAAGGACCCTTGAGGGTGGACGGATACCTTTTGATCCTGAAGGTATCGTCAGTCTTATTCCCAAAATCTCTCATTACCTTTTGGGAGCCTTTCTCGGCAAGATAATTATCGATGGCCGTGGCAAAGAATATGCGGCATTATCCAATATATTGCTTTTCGGAGCTTTTTCCCTTATGTCGGGTTATTTGCTGCAATATGGTCTTCCTCTCAACAAGATGGTTTGGAGTCCTTCGTTCGTACTTGTCACTTCCGGTTATGCTTCGCTTCTGCTCGGTGTTCTGATGTGGGTGATAGACATTAAGGGAAAGAAGCAGTGGACCGGATTCTTCGGTGTATTCGGGACGAATCCATTGTTTTTATATTGTCTTGCGTGGGTGTTTTCCATATTGATGAGGACCGGTATTCCAACCGCTGATGGAGTCATAACTGTTAAGAACCTGTTCTTTTCGACTTGTATCGGCCCTTATCTTGGCGTGCAGTTCGGATCTTTGGTATATTCAATATTGTTTGTATCTCTGGTATGGCTTGTGGGACTCCCGTTGTACAGGAAGCATATCTATATAAAGTTGTAGTATCAGTATATGGTGAATAATAGTGATTATATACCTATGCCGTGGCAGGAGAGGACCAGGATGCTGGTCGGAGACGATTTGCTGAAATATTTCCGCGATTCGGCTGTGGCTGTAATAGGTGTCGGTGGCGTAGGAGGTTACGCGGCGGAAATGATAGTCAGGGCTGGAGTGGGGCATATCATCATTCTTGACAGTGATGATGTTTCTGTATCTAACAAGAACAGGCAGCTTCTTGCTCTGGACTCTACTATCGGTAAACCCAAATGTGATGTTCTGGCAGCACGTCTGAAAGACATAAATCCGGAACTCGAACTTGTGGTAATCAAGGAGTATTTTACTCCAGAGAATGCTGACGGGCTACTTGGCGGAAGAAAGATTGATTTTCTTGTTGATGCGATAGATACGTTAGCACCTAAATTATCATTGATAAAATATTGTATGGATAACGGAATACCTCTGGTCTCGTCTATGGGTGCCGGAGCGAAGTTTGATGCTACAAAGATACGTGTAGCTGATATTTCCAAATCTTTCAACTGTCCTTTGGCATATATAGTGCGTAAACGTCTGAGACATATGGGTATAAGCCGCGGATTTCAGGCGGTTTTCTCTGAGGAACTGCCGGATAAGGATTCAATTGTTCCTTGCGAAGACAGAAACAAGAAATCTCAGGTAGGTACTATATCATATCTTCCGGCTGTATTCGGTTGTGTATGTGCCCAGGCGGCCCTGAAGTATCTTTCAGATAAGTGCGGGGCGGCATCCGTCAAATAGCTACCTTGTTATCTGCAACTTTTTTCTTATTTTTGCAAAATGGTTCGGGATTTTTTGTTCCGTAATTTTGTAAAATGGCAGAATATATTGTTAAAGAGGTAGTTACCAAAAAGGATTTAAGGCGTTTTATAGTTTTTCCGGATGAATTGTACCGTGGGTGTGACAGTTATGTTCCACCTTTGCATAGCGGTCAGGAGCACGAACTTATGCACTCACCTGCGTTGGAATATTGTACGCGCAGGATGTGGCTTGCTCTGGATGAAGCCGGTAATGTAGCCGGTAGAATTTGTGGAATTATAAATCCGAGGTATAACGCCAAGTTCGGAGTCAAGAGGATTTCATTCGGCTGGTTTGATGTCATCAACGATATTGTACCGGCCAAACTGCTTATTGATACAGTGTCTCAATGGGCGGTCGAGAATGGTCTCGATGAGATACACGGACCTCTACAATACAACACATTCGGACGTCAGGGTATGCTGGTGGAAGGGTTTGATAAACTCTCTCCATTTACCTGTCTTTACAATTATCCATATTATGTGGATATTATGGAGAAACTTGGTTTCGTGAAAGAATGCGACTGGCTGCAGTATCGTATGCCTGCCGATCAGGGTGTGGATCAGAGAATGACAGGCATAGCATCCAGAATGATGGAGAAATACAAGCTCAAGGTTGCAGACTTTGATGCCTTGAAAAAGGATAGGGAGAATTTCAGAAAGTTTTTCAGAGCATACAATGAATGTTTTGATGGCTCGGTATATAATTTTGTTCCCTTCACAGATGCGGAGATAGAGGATGAGATTGATCAGATTTCTTCTCAGTTGAACAGCAAGCTTTGCTGTGTATTGACAGACAGCGACGGTGATATCGCAGCATTCGGTATCTCTGTTCCGAGTATGTCCGTACCAATGCGCAAGGCAAAGGGAAAACTATTTCCTTTCGGATGGATTCACATACTGCGCGGAATGAGGGACTTTACTCATATAGACCTTATATTGAATGGAGCTACACCTAAGTGGCAGCATACGGGAATATCTTCTGTATTCCATTGTGTTATGGCTCAGAAATATAAGGAAAATGGTGTAAAGTGGGCCATAGCAAATCCGCAGATTGAGACCAATACGGCAGTTAATGTCTGGGGAAGATACGAGAATGAACTTTGGCTTCGCAGAAGATGTTGGATAAGAGAAATAAAGAAATAAAAACAATTATAATTTATGGCAGATAATTCATTATTGGAGAAAGTGTTGGGACTTCAGGAAAAGTATGAGTCACTTCAGGCTCAACTTTCCGATCCGGATGTAATTTCGGATATGAAGAAATATGTCCAACTTAACAAGGAATACAAGGAGCTGTCGCCTATCATCAAAGCTGGAAACGAGTACAAGAAGATGATGACAGACTATGCGATGGCAAAGGATATTCTTGAAAATGAGAAAGACGAGGATTTGAGAGAGATGGCAAAGGATGAGATTGCGGAGATTGAGCCAAAACTTCCGGATATGGAGCAGGAAATCAAACTGCTTCTGATTCCTGCCGATCCTCAGGATAGCAAGAACGCCATTATGGAAATCCGTGGTGGTTCAGGCGGAGATGAAGCCGCTATATTTGCAGGAGACCTGTTCCGTATGTATACCAAGTTTTTCGAGACAAAGGGATGGAAATACGAGGTGACAAGTCAGTCTGAAGGTGCTGCCGGAGGATTTAAGGAGGTTATACTCAAGGTTATAGGTGACGGAGTATATGGGGTCCTGAAATATGAATCAGGTGTGCACCGTGTTCAAAGAGTGCCTCAGACAGAAACTCAGGGCAGGGTACATACTTCCGCTGCATCAGTTGCAGTTCTGCCTGAAGCCGATGAGTTTGACATCGAGTTGAATATGAACGATATTCGTAAAGATACATTCTGTTCTTCCGGACCTGGAGGCCAGTCTGTGAATACGACTTATTCGGCTATCCGTCTTACACATATTCCTTCAGGAATAGTCGTGCAATGTCAGGATGAGAAGTCGCAGCTGAAGAACTATGACAAGGCTCTTGCCGAGTTGAGGACGCGACTCTACAATATGGAGTACGAAAAATATCTCAATGAGATTTCTGCAAAACGAAAGACTATGGTCTCGACAGGTGACCGTTCCGCAAAAATCCGTACATACAATTATCCTCAGTCAAGGGTTACAGACCATCGTATAAACTACACAATGTATAACCTTCCTGTGTTTATGGACGGTGATATACAAGATGTTCTGGATCAGCTCCAGGTTGCCGAGAATGCTGAACGTCTGAAAGCAGCAGAGTAATACATCAATAGTCTATAGGCTCAAGCAGCGGTGATTCACCGGTAAAATGGCTGAGAACCGTATCTGTATATGTCTTTGTGACAGGCAGAGGATGAATTGATTCGTTATCAAGGTCAAGTACATATCCGTCACTTTCTTTGCGGAGTACTTTGACCTTTTTTATGTTTACAATGTATTTTCTGTTACACCTGACAAGATCACTGCCTTTGAAACTCTCTTCTATGGTTTTGAGTCGGCATCGCAGCATATACTGCTTAAGTTCGCCTTTGCTGTCAGTGTACCAGACTTTGATGTAATTGTCGTCTGATTCTATATAATACAGGTTGTCAGGGCTTAGTGACAATTTTAGCGATCCGTTGTTGTCAAATAACGTTATTTTCTGGGTTTCGGGTTTGACCGGCTCATCTGTCACAACGTTATCATAGTTCATAAGCCTGATTGTATTGTTTTTGTCAATTATTGCGAAATACATACCCGATATGACATAAGGTACGCCTAATGCAATGCTGCCATATAGAAGTGCTCTCCCGAAAATCTGCAGTACCGTTTCATCTGCAGGAGCGGTGATGTCCATAGTGAACCAGGTATAGACTGAGCACACGGCAACAATTTCAGCTATACACCATACGATATATCCGAGATATGTGATTTCAATATGCTTTTTGGCATTGTACATAATGACTCTGCTGGTGATAAGCATCAGAATGGCAATCATTACGTAACTAAGCGTAAGCAGGAACATTATCGAGTCTCCAAGTCTGAACCAGGCGGTATCCGAGAATGGTATGTATATATTCAGGAATATGATTGCGAACAGGACAGAAAATGTGACTGTTCCAATCAGTTGATATTTGCCCAACAAGTAGTTGGGTAGTTTTGAATTTCGCATTGTCTTTCGGTTTTATACCGATGCAAAAATATAAATTTTGCCACAAATAAACAAAAGTCACCACGAAAACCGCCTGCAGCTGTCCATCCGCCAATTAAATCGTGTCCTTGCCACAATATTTTTTGAAAAAGAATGAATAGTGCTATATTCGTGTGATTTTTTTGTATTCGGTTTAAAGAATAATTTAGTTAGAAAATGAAAATTGCAGGAACGGGAAGTGTACTCCCAAAGAAAGTGGTCACGAATGATATGCTGTCGGAATTTCTTGACACAAACGACGCGTGGATTTACCCTCGTACCGGAGTCAAGAGCAGACACGTCATTTCTGACGAAAAATTGGAGGATATGGCAATCGAGGCTGCCAAGAAAGCTCTCGACGATGCTGGGATCTCGGCTTCCGAGTTGGACTATCTTATTTGTTCAAATGTGGTGAATGAGTACATTACTCCACAGCTCAGCTGCATAATCCAGGGTGGAATCGGTGCTACTTGTCCTTGTCTCGATATAAATTGTGCGTGTGCAGGCTTCATATATGCGATGGATATTGCCGAGTCGTTTTATCAGAGCGGCCGAGTGAAGAATGTGCTTATTGTCAGTGCAGAAGAGCCGACAAGAATGACAGACTGGTCAGATCGCAGGACTTGTGTCCTGTTCGGTGACGGTGCCGGAGCTGCTGTGCTTACCCCAGGCGACAACATCAAAGGCTTCAGTATGTCTGCAGCGAGTGCTCCGGACAAACTTTATCAGATACGCAAACTGCAGCCGACACCTTATATTACTAAGGAGGAAGAAGATGTTCCTCTTCAGATGAAAGGACAGGATGTATTCAAATTTGCAGTCAAAGCTTCAAGTTCAGACATTACCAAGGTTCTCAAGGATTGCGGAGTCGCTGCCGATGATATAGATCATTATATTCTTCATCAGGCTAATATCCGTATTATCAAAACCATAGAGGAGTTCCTCGGCCAGCCGGCAGAGAAGTTCCCTGTCAATATTGAAGACCACGGAAACTCATCAAGCTCTTGCTGCCCAGTCCTTCTTGACGAGTGCAAGAGGCAGGGACGTTTCAAGCCAGGTGACAAGATTGTGATGAGTGCTTTCGGAGCAGGATTCGTCTCCAGTGCAGTGCTTCTGGAGTGGTAATGTAGGTGGATTTGTCCAAATTTAATTATAATTGCAAAATTTGCAGGATATTATTACCTTAAGAAACTAAAAATTAAACCTTTATATGATTAAAAGTAGAATTTGCGAAATGCTCGGAATACAGTATCCGGTATTTCAGGGCGGTATGGCTTGGGTTGCTGATGCTTCTCTTGCAGCCGCTGTTTCGAATGCAGGAGGCCTTGGCCTGATTTCCTCTATTAATGCTGGTACTGAAGCTGTGCGTAACGAAATCAGAAAATGTAGGGAGCTGACAGACAAGCCTTTTGGTGTCAATATTATGCTTCAGGCTCCTAATGCTTCCGAAATAGCACAGATGGTAGTTGAGGAAGGTGTCAAGATTCTTACTACCGGTGCCGGTTCTCCATCTCAGTATATGGAGGCTTGGAAAGCTGCCGGAATCAAGGTAATTCCAGTAGTGGCTTCTGTAGCATTGGCTCTTAAAATGCAGTCTGCCGGAGCTGATGCCGTAGTAGCAGAAGGTGCCGAATCTGGTGGACACGTAGGCGAATTGCATACTATGGCTCTGATACCTCAGATTGTAGATGCACTTGATATTCCTGTGATTGCTGCCGGTGGAATCTGTGACGGAAGGGGTGCTGCTGCTGCGTTTATGCTTGGAGCGGATGCTATTCAGGTCGGAACACGTTTCCTTTCTGCAGAAGAATGTACAGCTCACGATGAGTACAAGCAGAAGATTCTCAAGGCAACGGATATTTCTACTATCGTGACAGGAAAGTCACTTGGTCATCCGGTTCGTTCTCTCAAGACTCCCTTCTCGAAGTCATTTGCCAAGATGGAGGCGGATCCTAACGTAACTCCAGAGGAGATTCTTGCATTCGGTTCCGGAGCTTTGAGGAAAGCAGTGAAGGAGGGAGACAGGAATGGTAGCTATATGGCAGGAGAGTGTGCTGGAATGGTGAAGAAAATCGAACCTGCAAAAGCTATTGTAGAAGATTTGATACTTGGTGCCGAGAAATGTATCCGTGCGGCTTATACGGATATCCTGGCATAATTTAAACAATTGATACATAACCATACTATATGAATAAAAGAGTTGTAGTAACAGGAACCGGTGTCGTTTCACCGGTAGGAAATAATATTGAGACATTTTGGAAGAACCTCCTTGACGGAGTTTGCGGTATAGATTTCATAACAGCTTTCCCGACAGAAGATCTTCCTGTTCACATTGCAGGTGAAGTAAAGGATTTCTCTCCTGCAGATTATGGTATTGAGCCGGCTTTTGCCAGAAAGCAGGACAAATTTACAGTTTTTGCTGTTGCAGCTGCTGTGCAGGCAATGAAAGAGTCTGGACTCAATGCATCTGAAGAAGGCGGAAATATCGATCCTTTCAGACTTGGAGTCTATGTGGGCTCAGGAATCGGAGGATTCGCTACACAATATCGCGAGACAGAAAAAATGATAAAGGAGGGAGCAAAGTGGATTTCACCTCTTTTCATTCCTACAATGATTTCCAATATCGCAGCTGGAAATATCGCAATCAGACATAATGCTTGCGGACCTTGCGTACCGGTAGTAACGGCTTGTGCTACTTCTACCCATTCGATAGGTGAGGCTTACAGGGCTATCAAGCACGGCTATGCCGACGCTGTAATTGCCGGTGGTGCAGAGGCTGCAACTATTCCGCTCGGAATAGCAGGCTTTGCAAATGCCAAAGCGTTGTCTCGTGCCGAGGATCCTAAGTATGCATCGCTTCCTTTCAACAAGAACAGGGGCGGATTCGTTATGGCTGAAGGTGCAGCTATGCTTGTACTTGAGGAGTATGAACACGCAAAGGCAAGAGGTGCGGAAATCATAGCTGAGGTTTGCGGTTATGGAAACACTTGTGATGCCCACCACGTGACTGCACCAAGACCTGACGGTGAGACTCAGGCAGCTGCAATACGTATTGCTCTTGAAGAGGCAGGTTATACTTCCGAGGATGTTCTCTACATCAATGCTCACGGTACAGGTACAGCGCTTAATGACTCATCAGAAACCGCAGCTTACAAGATTGCTCTCGGTGATGATGCTTACAAAGCACACATAAGTTCTACAAAATCAATGACAGGACATATGCTTGGCGCAGCTGGAGCTGTTGAGGCCATTGCGTCAGTATTGGCACTCAAAAACGGAATTGTGCCTCCGACAATCAATCTTGACGAGCCGGATCCTGAATGCGATCTTGACTATACTCCAAATAAACCGGTTGAGGCACCTCTTACGATTGCCATTTCCGATTCACTTGGATTCGGAGGACATAATGGATGTATTGCATTTAGAAAAATAAAATAGAGATTCAACCATATTTTAAATCATTGCGTACAATGTTAAGAGAAGAATTGAAACAATATCTGCCTCACCGCGAGCCTATGCTTCTTGTTGATGAGATAGAAATAGATGCAGAAGGTACAGCACACGCAAAATACCGCATAAGGGAAGATGAATTCTTTTGTAGAGGTCATTTTCCAGGCAATCCGATAGTACCTGGAGTTATCCAATGTGAGATTATGGCACAAAGTTGCGCTCTTCTTGTAAAAGATGAGATTCAGGGAAAGACTACTTTGTATAGCGGAATCAATAATGTCCGTTTTAAAAATCCTGTGAAACCTGGTGATCTTTGTGAGATTACTGCCAAGCTCGTTAACAGAAGGGGACAGATTTTCTTTTGTGAGGCAAATCTCAAAGTAGACGGAAAACTCTGTTGCAGGGGAGAATTGTCTTTCGCTCTTATTTAAAAACAATAATGAAAATGAAAAATGCTGTAGCTGTTAATCAGTCCCAGCATTTTTCATTTTTTATAAGTATGATTATATTTTATCTGACAATTCTGATAGGAGAGGAAACTGCTTGCCCATCAAGCCAGTAATGACTTTCGGATTGTGGTTCATCACGTTTTTTCTTTCGATTATATTCCCACCAAAAGTCCTGACTATAGCCTATCTCTGTTTTTGTGCCGTCTCCCCAATTTATTATGAAATTTTGCCGTTCTAAAGTTTGATTTCTTTTGAAATATCCAATTACGAGCAGTACTTGTTCACCTGTTTTATCTGTCTGAAGACCGCGAAAATCAACAGGACCTATATC
>Tibetan_p1__coassemble_1031_pt1 | contig 12722 bp, 7 predicted proteins | sample Tibetan_p1__metabat2_high_PE_033 | metagenome-assembled genome bin Tibetan_p1
GCACTGCAATCGAAGGAGTAAATTACAGACTTGGTTCTAATACCGTAGTTATACCGGCAGGCAAACTTTCCGCCAATGTCGAGGTCTTCCCGGCATACGATACTTTCAACGACGTCGATACATTGTCTTTCAATCTTAAACTTGTGGTTCCTCAAGACCAGAAATGGGATATGTATGGTGATATGCATAAAGTTTCAATGGTTAAGAGATGTCCGTTTTCGATTGAGACTTTTTCTGGATACAGTATAGTGACTTCACTTTTCCTATATCAGTATCCGGGACCTAATACATCATTTGAAAGGCTTGTGAAGACGTATGTGGTTGAGGGCGAGGATAATACTATACTTATGAAGGACTGGCTCTTCGATGGCTATGACATAAAGATTAAGCTTGAGCCTTCCGATCCTATGAATCCTGTCGTTACGATGACTCCGGGCCAGGTTGTCAGTGATGAGGCATCTGTTTTCGGACAGATTCTCGGTGACAATAGAATCAAGATAGAAGCCAGTGCATTCTATCCTTCATATTTCAATTCTTGTCAGAAATTCGTTGCATTGTGGATAAGAGCGTATGTAGATAATATGTCCGTTCCTGTAGGAACTGTAGGACATTTCTACAATATCATCCAGTGGATTTCCGACGAAGAAGCAGAAAAACTTCAGAGAGAGGGACTTTAGGTTAATTTCGTTTAAAATACACTATTATGAAAAAGTTTCTGATAAAACTGATGCCTTGCGCACTGATTTCTGCGGCAGTATTGGTAGCATCCTGCACTAAAGTTGCGGAAGGTGAGAGTGTTGAGCCTGTTTTCCCAGATTCGGAAACATTCCGGATTGAGCCTGCGGGAACAGTTGAAATCAGCTTCACTGCAAATCTTGACTGGAAACTTTCAATTCCTGCAGATTCCGATATATTCAGAATACTTGACGGCTCTCAGGACGTATTCTCTGTTAGAGGACCGAAAGGAGAAGCATCGGTAACTGTGAAATGCATAGCGAAAGATAAGGATTTTGAGAATCATACAGTGGATCTGACTTTGGAAATGGGAGGAAAGAGGCAAGTTATTGCTTCAGTATATCTTCCTTCGGATTCAAGGACTATAAGTCTGACAGTTGCAGATGTTGATAACGGGGCATTTGTTCCTTCTCCGGACGGGACTTTCGACTGGTCATATACAGGGAAGCCTTTGGAACAGTCAGGCAATGTGAATATGCTTTGGGATATGTCGGAAATGGCTTACAAAGCTTATGTGCGCGTTGAGTCCAATTATGACTGGAAATTTTCATCGTCACCTGAAGGCGTTGACATTGCCGGAGGCAAAGTGTCTGGAATCGCAAAAGAATATGCCTTCACAGTATCCGTACCGGACTTGGAATCGGAGAGAATCATTCCATTTGCTTTGGTATCATCTGATGAACAGGCTGTGGAGACACCATATAATCTCGTTGTTCCAAAGCATACTCCTGCCTTTTCAGCTTACAAGGTGATTGTGAAGAACGGTTTCTTCGAATTGCCTTCTGATGCAGAAGGTGGATTGTCTTTCGAATATGAGAAGACTGCACTTGAGGATAATGGAAGTGTACAATTGGTATGGCCTGATGATCGTGTCGGATTTGGTTTCTACCTTCTTGTAGATGCCAATTTCTCTTATGACGTAGATGCCCCTGAATGGATTGAGGTCAAGAAGGGAAGCGCTAATGGTTCTCGTACAGAAATTGAACTTTCGGCTTCAACACTTTCGAAGGATGCCCAGACAGGAAAAATTGTATTCAGGATGAAGGGTACAGAGTTCTCAAAGACATTTTCTGTGACAGTTCCTGCTTGCGCTGATGTTGTTAAAGATGACGTGCCTGCAGTACTCGAATTCAATGAGGAAGGCAAAATGAAGGATATGAACGGGGAATTTTCTATTGTAGATAAAGCGTTCAATGTAACTTCAGCAGGAAAACTCCAGTATTTCAAATTTGTCAAGGATGGCGAGTACTACAAATCTGAATCTCTTTCACAGCAGCAAGGTGGTCAGAGTTGCGCTTGGCTGAAAGTTTCCGATACTTGGGTCGCTAACGACGAGGTGCTTCAGAATTATGAATTCCATATCACAGCCGATGTCAATTCAGGAGCGGCACGCAATGCGATGGTGATAGGTGTTCCATCCAATATGAAAGTTGATGATCCTGACGGACAACTTCTCAATCAGGAGGGGACAGATGTTGCTGATTCAATGTCTGGATACCTTGTGATAAAGGCCTCTCAGTTTGCAAATCCGTCAGTTTCAGGAGAACCAATTGTGGCGGTAGATCCTGAGTACTGGCCGCAAAGTCTGTCAAGCTTCAAATTACTGACATCGGAGGATAACTGGGAGTATTCTGAAGTTGCCGATTATTTTGAAGCGGAGTATTACTACAAACTTACTTACGGAGCAGATGTCAGCAAATATCCTACTGTCGGCGAATTTTCATTCCTCAAATTCAACAGGAAGTATACCGGTTACAGGGTTTATGCTCTATCAGACAGAACGAATCCAGTAGCTGATAAGGACAAATTCTGGGTGACAGTAAATCCGTCACAGTATTCGGACAATGAAGTGTCTGTTCAAATGACTCCTGAAAAGTGCAATGACAATCCTAAGGATGCTTTCATTGTGTTTTACGATTCCAAAGGGGATTTTGCAGCAGTATATTGTTCATACGACCCCGATTATGATTTCTCTGGCGGTTCTGCAACTGTTTCACCGGAGTTCGTGTTGCCTGATGCGGCAGCGGCAGAGGGATCTGCATTGTCAGAACTTACAGAGGAGAATCCTCTTTTCGGAGAATGGAATCCAGGTAACGGCTCTCCGGTTTGGCTCCTGACATATACCAAAGAGAGTCAGACAAGTTCTGCACTGACAGGACTACCTCAGGGGATGACAGTTCCTAACGCAGAGTGGCTGTCAATTGAGTCGTCCGGTAGCCAAGCAACCGTCACTATGGACAAGTCTCTTGTTCCGGAGGAATCCTGGAATTCCGGCAAAGCGACTTCGTCGATTGTCTTCTACGATTCGAGTTGGAGTGTAGCGCTGACATTGGTATGTACTCTTGACCTTTCGGCGTCTGCAAGATAAATATGGCATATAAAAATTGGGAAAGGCTTCTTTACGATAGGGCAGAAGCCGTTCCTGAAATAAATCAGAAACTTATAATTGATTGATAATCTGCAGATACTATAGCAGATTTAATGAGAATATTTGACAGAAATATGAAATTATTCAGATTAAGCGTTTTGTCTGCGATTGCAGCGGTATCATCCGTATTCCTTTCCGGATGTGCACCGGAGGAAATAGACAATCGGGGCAACGATTACGGCTATGTACAGTTCAAACTGTATAAAGAAGCCTCATACATACCTTCTGCCAAGTCTACTTCGGATAGACTGGACTACCTTGCACAAGCCAGTAAGATTAAAGTCGAACTGATAAGGGATGAGCAGACTATTTCCCAGACTCTTACACTTTCCGGAGGTGAAAATCCTGAGTTCGGTTTGCGAAGCAGCAAACTTCAGCTTCTTCCTGGAGAATATCAGGTTGCCGGATTTACTTTGTTCGATGCTGTCGATACGGAACTGACCAGAGGACAGGCATCCGACCAGATACTTTCCATAATATCAGGAGGTCTTACAGTTTATGACCTGACAGCGGATGTAGCTCCGAGAGGAACAGTGCGCTTTTATCTTGAGAAAGACTTGTCTGGATTTACTCCTCAGGTAAAAGGCAGTGATATCAAACGCCAGTATACAATGGATGAGATTTCAAAAATCGATATTTCGGTAAAGACTACTGACGGTACTGCACAAAGGACTGATTTCAAGGGACTTCCGGTAAAGTTCAAGACTCATTTTGCTTCTCAGGATTCGGATGGAAATGAGCAGCAGAGCGGCAAACCTTCCGGTTATCAGACTTCATCATCAGTCTGTGATACCATTCTGTCACTCCCGGCCGGAGATTATAATGTAGTTGCCTATAAGTCATATGATGTGGAGGGTGTTCTACTCGAAACCCGTACATTCGATAAAGATGCTCCTGTATTTGAAGTAGCTGACAACCAGCTTACAAAATCCAAAGTAAAGGTTACACTGAATGAAGCTGACAGCTATATTCAGGACTATTATGCCCTTTATGCAATATGGAAAGCTTTGGATGGAGAACACTGGTATTATGAGGGAGAAAACTGGCCTGTCGGTTCAAATTGGGATTTCAACAAAGACCCTGATTTGTGGGGAGACCAGCCAGGAGTACAACTTCACGCTAATGGCCGTGTGGCCAAACTTGATCCGACCGGCTTTGGTATCAGCGGAGTCGTTCCTGCTTCAATAGGTCAGCTTACTGAAATTGTAGAACTGAGTTTTGGTTCTCATAACGAGACTAAGGAGTCCGCAGTCGACCCGCTTCCGTTAGATGCAACACCTGAGCAAAAACAGGCTCACAGACTCGCACGTCATAAGGAATATATGAAACAGATGCATCCAGCTGTCCAGATGTCGGCACCGATAGCTCTGGCTCTCAGGGAGCATAATATCCATATTGACGAAATTTCCGCTTACGATGGTCTTGACAGTGACCAGATTTCCAAAATGGCAGCAGACGGTCGCATCCCATCTGCCGGTCCTTCCGTAACACCGAAGGATATGAATTTCGGAAAGTTGACAAATAACCTCAAGGGAATTGACAAAGCCATTGGTAAACTTACCAAACTTGAACAACTCTCCATTGCAAACAGCCCTATCGAGGATCTTCCTCTCGAAATAGGATATTTGTCCTCTTGTACGGACCTGGAACTCTATAATTGTCCGAAACTTGGCAAACTTCCACAGGGAGTAGCAAATATGCCGGCTCTTGTATCTATCAATATGTCGAACAATGGATTCGGAAAGGGAGATGATTCTGACCACAATGCAGCTTACCAGGCAATCGATGCGTTGGCAAACGGAGCGGCAAAGTCGAAGATTCAGATTATCTACGCTCTTCAGAACAACCTCAGAGTGATTCCTGAGAGCATAGTGAACATTCCTGAACTTTCTATGCTTGACCTTGCTCACAACAATATTCACGGTAAAATCAAGCCGTTCGGTGAGAAGTTCTCCCCTATAGAGATCCATCTTGACAATAATCAGATTGAAGGATTTGAATATGACCCGTCCAAGAAATTCTGCCGTACTGAGGACCTCGATGTGTTCTCTGCCAATTTCAACCGTTTGACGGAATTTCCGAACATCTTCACGTCTGACACCAAGTATACTATGACAAGTATAAGTCTGGCATACAATCAGATATCCCGTTTCTCTGACAATTTTCAGGGTGTAATGGTGAAGACTCTGACTCTTTCAGCAAATGCTTTTACTTCATTCCCTAAGGAACTTTTGGGAACAGAAGGTCTGGACAGTTACGTTGAGTTCATCCAGTTGAAGGGAAACAAGATTTCAGAGTGGCCGGAAGGATGCTTCAAGAGCAAGTACAACTCGTCTTTGATTTCATTTGACTTGTCTTTCAATAATTTGAGTGAACTTCCGTCTGATTTCAATGCTGAGACATTCCCGTATCTGTACGGATTTGACATTTCTTTCAACAATTTCAACCACGTTCCTGTCGGACCGCTTAATTGTGCGGGACTTACAGTATATGCTATTAGAGGCCAGAGGGATAAGAATGGTGAAAGATGTCTCAGAGATTGGTATACAGGTCTGTATCAGCATAAAGGACTCAGAGGATTTTATATAGGTTCCAACGACCTTAGGAAAATCGATGATACGATTTCCACCCTTATATACTACCTGGATATTTCAGATAACCCGAACATCACTTTCGATGCTTCAGATGTATGTGCCGCTTGGAAAGCCGGACTGTACATTCTCTACTATGACCTGGACCAGGAAATCATCAATTGTGATGAGATGTTGGCCATATAGTTTTCAGAGTTATGAATATGACAAAGATATATGATATGAACGTAAGATATTGTTTGATTTTTGCTGTTGCTTCGGCATTGTCGCTCCTTTCTTGTACCAGAGAGCCGGCTCCGACATTCGAAATTAACAGCAACGATGTTAAGGTTGAAGCCGCAGGAGGCGAGATGCTTCTCAAGGTTTCATCTCCAGGCAAATGGATTGCTTCGGCGAATGTTCCGTGGATAACGGTTTCTCCTGTAAACGGAACCGGTTCCTGTGATTGCAAAGTTATCATAGATTCGTCTGTGGTCTTTGCACAGGAAGCACCGTTCAGAGAAGGAGTTGTCCGTATCCAGAGTGAGGATTGGGACAGCCGTGACATAAAGGTTACACAAGCTAACTTTCCTTACCAGATTTCCCTTGCGAAGCCTCAGGTAGAGATTCCAAACTACAACTCTAAGTCGAACCGCTGGTTTGAAGTGAAAGTGAAAGCCAATACGGATTTCAAGGTTGCGTTTGATTTTGTCGAGGATGAAGAAGCTGGAATTAAGGCTGGCTGGCTTGAAGTCAAAGATCACGAACTTGTTCTTGACAGAGGAGCACGTCCACGCAATACTACTCTGAAGTTTTCCTGGGATATTAACTCTATCCCTTCAGAGAGACTTGCAAATGTTAAGTTCGTGCCTGTAGATGCAGAAGGGGAGGAAATTCCTTCCGAGGGCTTTTCAGTGCTGGATGTGTTGAAGGTAACACAGAAATCGGCAGAGGCGGTTAAACTTAATTCCCGTCAGGGAGACTCTACAGCTCTCCTCGGAGTTGCCAGAACACTTGGACTTGAAGTTATATGGGACTCTGCAGACAAGATGGACAACTGGGAAGGTGTGGAACTTTGGGAGACAGATGATGAACGCGATGGGCGAGTGAGGTCGGCACAGTTTACTTTGTTTGAGACAGAGGACGGTATTCCATTTGAGGTGCAGTATCTTACGGCTGCCGAGAAACTTGTATTTTTTTCGAATACAAACAGTTTCTTGAGGAGAAATATGGAAGTCGGACCTTATATTCTGAAACTTGAACAACTCAAGGAACTGACAATAAGTGCTTATGGCCTTGATAAACTTCCAGATGATTTCGTGAAACTGAAAAATCTCGAATATCTCGATCTTTCAAGCAACAACTTTACGGAAATACCTGCAATAATTACAGAGGAAAATTTCCCTAATCTTAAATCGCTGATAATGAACAGCAACCAGCGTTCGCTCCTTCACGATTTGAGCAACCTTACAATTGAGGAAAACAGATTCGCATATAAATATGGCGGACTTTATGACGAGAACTTCAAGTCTGATAATCTGATAGATGGAGCTCGCAGATCAGGTTTTCCAGTGAGATTCCTAACTTGGAATAAACTTGAGGCCCTGGTGCTCTCAGTAAACTACCTTCAGGGTGAACTTCCGTCAGACGAATATGTTGCATCTCTTGGTCTGCCGACTTGGACACGTGATGAAATCGAGTCTGCCGATACTTTGACTACCAGACTGATAGGTATGCCTAAAGTACTTCCAAATATGGATTTTCTGACTCTCAACCTCAATCGTTTCCACGGCACATTGCCAGATTGGGTGCTGTATCATCCTAAACTCGATTTGTGGCAGCCTATGATTATGTTGTTCAATCAGGAAGGCAAGGATGCAGAGGGCAGATTGGCCGTATTTGACAATGCTCCTACCAGTCTTGAGTACTATTACAAACTCGACGGTTATCGCAAGAAGAAATATTCACCATACAAAGTTGAAAATAATTAGTTAAGCAAATGAAGAAAACATCATATATACTTCTGGCGGCGGCAATTCTCGCTTTCAGCTCTTGTGCAAAGGAGAATGCACCAATAGCTCCGCCTCAGACACAGCAGGAGTCTGCCGGTACAGTGTCAGGTGAGGTTGTCATCAAGTTCGATGCGTCACTTTCTCCACTTCTTGACCAGGTAGCGACTAAGAGTTCCCGTTCCGGAATCGGTACAGTGGACCAACTTATGGAACTCATTGGGGGATATGAACTCGAAAGAGTATTTCCCTACGATTCGAGGAATGAGGAGAGAACACGCAAATCAGGCCTTCACTTGTGGTATGTGGTACGTTTCAGCCAGGAGCAGTCTGTAGATGCAGTCCTGAAAAAACTCTCGGCTTTGGGTGAAGTGCAGACCGTAAGCCCCGTGCGCGTTTTGAGGAAAGCATACAATGCTGACAGGAAGCCTGTACCGTTCAATCCTGTACGTACAAAAGGGCTTGAAGGGGATTTGTTCCAATATCAGTGGAATCTCGTAAATAAAGGATGGCATAAAGGGTTTGAGATTGATACAGAACTTGTTGAAGATCCCGGCCAGGTTGTTTTTGATGAGCAGGCTGCAAAAAACAAGTTTGTGGCAGGAGCAGATATCAATTGTGAAGATGCGTGGAAGAAGGCTTCCGGAAATCCTGATATTATAGTAGCTGTTCTGGATGAAGGGGTATTCCTCAGCCATCCTGACCTCGAAGGGTCAATTTGGGTGAACGAAGCAGAACAGTGGGGTTCAGATGAGGACCTTGACGGCAATGGTTTTGCAGGAGACAGGTATGGTTATGATTTTGTGAAAAATACTGGAAAAATCACTTGGGATTCAGTCAATGATACAGGTCACGGTACTCACGTGGCGGGAATCATTGCAGCACGCAATGACAATAAAGGTATCCGCTCCATTGCAGGTGGAACAGACTCCAAGCCAGGAGTAAAGATAATGTCCTGCCAGATTTTCTCAGGAGATGCCGCAGCTACCAATACCTTGTATATGGTACGTGCTATAAAATATGCAACTGATAATGGTGCGGTGGTCCTGCAGTGTAGTTGGGGATATACATCCGGAGCTGCAAACATCTATGACAATGGCGCACGTGGCTTCAGAACTGAGGAGGAATGGGCCAAGGCTTGTCCTCTTGAAAAAGAGATTCTTGACTATTTCAGACACAATGCGGGTTCTGCAGACGGCCCTATCTCGGGGGGTATCCCTGTCTTTGCCGCTGGTAACGAATATGCCCCGATGGCAGGGTATCCGGGAGCTTCGACAGGATGTGTATCGGTTGCATCTATAGCTGCCGACTTTACACCGTCTACCTTTACAAACTATTCTACCGGAACCACAATTGCAGCTCCCGGAGGTGACCAGGACTATTATTATGAATTCAAAGGAGCTGACCATCAGAGAGGTGCAGCGGGATGTATACTTTCGACTCTGCCATACCACGTGAGTGACAATTCCGGCTACGGCTATATGGAAGGAACTTCTATGGCTTGTCCGCACGTATCCGGTGTGATTGCACTTGGTCTTTCCTATGCCTTGGAAAACCGTCGTCACTACAGCGCAGACGAGTTCCTTGAACTTCTATACTCATCCTGCAGCAATCTTGAGTACACGAAAAAACATAAGCTTTACTACAAATATCAGATTGATGTAGGAAACATCCAGCCACAGCAGCTCAATCTTCTCGGATATAACGGCAAGATGGGCGCAGGACTTGTCAATACAGGAGCATTCCTTGACAAAATTGCCGGCGGCGGTGTAGATCTTCATTTTCCTAATATCTATTTGGGAGTTGGTGCAACTGTTGCTTATTCACCTATGAAATATATGGACGGACCTGATTATAGCATAGTGATAGAAGATCCGTCAGTGGCAGTTGTAGCTGCTGAAGGTGGAGAAGGAAGTGCTTCTGTTTCCGGAGTGGCTGAAGGTGATAAGGTTGTCTTTACTGCAAAAGCTACAGGAATGACAAAAGCAGTAATCAAGTCTGCTGCAGGTTCGCAGGAGTTCTTTATCACCGTACGAAAGAACGCAACTGGTCCGGGTTGGCTTTAGAAGTCATCCTGAACCAGTGACAGACTTGGATGATTCAATACAAATCAAGTAGACCGGATATTCCAATGAGAAATATTTGTACATACGTTTTGACAATAGCCCTGGCTTCAGGAGGATTGATTCCCCTGTATAGCCAGAGCCTGTCTCAAAGTGAGCGTCTGGCGAAGCTTAAGAATCTTGCCCGTCCTGCGACCCATAGTTCTGGGGAGTTTCTCAGTTTCGACTCTCTTGTTATCAAGACTGATACAATCAAGGAGGAGGGCGCGCCGGTGGAATATGTCTACAAATGGACCAATATTGGAGACAAACCATTGACTGTCAGGATGGTGACTACCGGGTGCAATTGTGCTGTTCCATCTTACAATCCAGTGCCTGTACAGCCTGGAGAATCAGGACAGATAAAGGTGACTTACCATCCTAAGGGGCATCCGGGTGATTTCAATCGCAAGTTTTCTGTTTATACGAATCTTTCAGAAAATCTTCCTGCTGTGGTTTTGGAACTCAAGGGCTATGTGCAACCGGCAGTTCTTCCTACCTGGAATTTTCCAGTGGCAATGGGACCTCTCCTGCTCAAACGAGATAAGGTAACATTTGACGGTAATCAGCTCCAGACAGAAAGAATCCTGTGTCTCAATGCCGGTGACAGTCCATTGACTATCAGAGCAATGACCGAATTGCTTCCGGCAGGACTTACTCTGTGGTGTGAACCTTCTGTATTACAGCCCGGACAACAGGGAGATATTGTCATAAAGTTCAAGCCTTCGGACGGAGATGCGCAAATGTCGGCCAAGATATTTCAGTCAGCATCGGATTTGCAGCCTCATCAAGCATCAGAGAAGCAAATACCGGTAATATTGGAAGGCCTTGACCTGCCTACATCCAAGAGAAAGATAGTCGTCTACATCAAATGATTGATTGGATTCATTTGAAAAGTTATCATATATTGCAGAAACAATATAGAATCAATATATACATATATAGATACATACATATTACATATATAGAAACAATATATACATTACAATATTATAACAATGAAGAATATATTCAACATACTCCTGCTCGTTCCTTTCCTCGCACTGGCCTTTGCCTGTGCAAAAGAAGATGGAGCAAAAATCGGCGTACTTGAAGTGAATCCCAACAATATTTCCGGAAACTGGTCACTCAAGGAAATGAATAACAAGCCACTTCCTGAAGGGCTTTTTCTGGATCTGGAGATTATCCGTCGTGACAAGAAGTTCTCATACACCGAGAATATCAGCGGAAGCGAAACTGTACAGACAAAGAAAACAGGGCGTTTTGACCTTACCGAAGACGGGGTTATAAGTCTGCTTTACGACAGTTCTATGTCTCAATATGGAAAATCGTACAAGATTGTTGAACTTGAGCCGGACAGAATGGTATGGGTTTGTCAGGATGGTTCAGAGGAAGTATTTACTTTTGTGAGAACAGAAAAGTAAAATAAGTTTTGGTAGCCCCATGCGGAATCGAACCGCAACCGTCAGAACCGGAATCTGAAATTCTATCCATTAAACTATAGGGCCGAAGCGGATGCAAAGTTAATTAAATTTTGTGATTTCCGCCATCGCGGCCCTTTTTTATATACATTATTTGCGTCTGTGGCTGATTTTTTGCTTGTCCAAAGCGCGGTTTTGCTTTTACTCAGCCGAATGATTATTTTTGCGGTTGGATTTTCAGCTTGTCTGAAAGTACTGCATTAATTTTGAGGCCCGCGCCTTTGTCGGAATCGGCCGGTTACAAAAGAATTTATAATTTAAGGAATTAATTTTAATACGATGAAGAAAGCTTACGTATTTCCAGGTCAGGGATCTCAGTATCCTGGAATGGCTAAAGACCTGTATGAGAACAATGCCACTGCACGTGAAATGCTCGAAAGAGCCAATGAGATTCTGGGTTTCAGAATTACAGATATAATGTTTGAAGGTACTCCGGAGGATTTGAAACAGACTAAGGTTACCCAGCCTGCTGTGTTCCTGCACTCTGTTCTTCTTGCAAAGTGTCTTCCTGATTTTCAGCCTGATATGGTTGCCGGTCACTCTCTCGGAGAGTTTTCAGCTCTTGTCGCTGCCGGTGCTATGGATTTTGAAGAGGGTCTTAAGCTTGTTTCCGTTCGCGCAAAGGCTATGCAGAAGGCTTGTGAGATGACTCCTGGAACAATGGCTGCAATTATCGCCCTTCCTACTGAGACTGTTGAGGAAGTCTGTGCAGGATGCGAAGGTGTCGTAGTTGCTGCAAACTACAACTGCAACGGACAGATTGTAATTTCAGGAGAGAAGGCTGCTGTCGAGGCTGCGTGCGAAAAGATGAAGGCTGCCGGAGCTAAACGCGCTCTTGTGCTTCCTGTCGGCGGAGCATTCCACTCTCCTCTTATGGAGCCTGCCCGTGCAGAATTGGCAGAGGGTATAGAGAAAGCAGTTTTTTCAACACCTATATGCCCTATTTATCAGAATGTTACAGCCAAACCGTCGACTTGCCCTGAAGAAATCAAGGCTAATCTCCTCGCACAGCTTACTTCACCGGTGCGTTGGACACAGAGTGTCGAGAATATGATTGCCGACGGTGCAGAATCATTCATCGAAGTAGGCCCTGGCAAGGTCCTGCAGGGACTTGTCTCAAAAATTGCCAAGACCCCTGTTGAGATATCAGGTGTGAGCAGTTTGGAGTAATATCCGGCACGATAATATATACGGACAATAAGGCAGGAGGAAAACAACGCGGTTTTCTTCCTGCTTTTCGATTTTCGCCCTTCATACCTCTTTCCGGTGATGGCCGTTCATTATCATAATCCCGATGATGGGATGGTGATTAATAGATGAATACTAATTCTAAGTCTAATACCAATGATTCGTTAAAAAATTAACAATTATATAATTTTCAATTACTTACGTATACA
>Tibetan_p1__coassemble_1068_pt1 | contig 12398 bp, 11 predicted proteins | sample Tibetan_p1__metabat2_high_PE_033 | metagenome-assembled genome bin Tibetan_p1
CAAATCGTGCTCTTTAAGTTGTTTGTCTGAAGCAGGAAGTTTTACAATCCACTCTCTCAACACTTCAGTTCCCTTTGTAAGCTGGAGTATAAGAGTATTACCGGAAGCCTTTGCGAAAGGTGTCACGAAATTACCTCCGAATACGGAACCTTTCTTGAAGTTTGCTTCTGAAGCGTGAGGATTTTTCCAGGTAGTAGTATCAATCATTCCGTTTTTTATCTGCCTTAATCGCTGTAAACCAGTCTGACAGTTTGATATCAAAAAGAACTTTATCATCAGCAGGAGTTTCTCCGTTGATAACATAATTCACATTTGCTGCACCACCATTGGTTGCAATTTGCTCATTTGCAAAATGTCCGAGAACGAGTCCGGTATTTCTTGCGGAAGCAACGAGCTTGAGGTTAGTTGCGCCTTCAAAGAACGGAATTTCGTGGACATATCCGAAAACACCTGCTACCTGACGGTTAAGTACAACTGGTGTCTTGAAACCTTTGCCGGTTTTGGTTGCGATTTTTAAAGAACCGGCAAAAATCTCTTCACCGATTTTATTTCCGGCAGCCTGATTAAGAGTAAGTTGAACATTCTCACTGAATTTGCCACCTTTCTGGATATTTACAACAGCCTCATTGATGTTTGTATAGTCTGAACTATTGTGATAACCGATAGCATACACTGTATAGGTTGCATCTCCTGGCAATTTGTTTTCACCTTTGAGTTCTACGACTTTCTCTCTTCCGTGTCCGCCGGTAGAATATGGGGTTGAAACCTGATTTGTGTTCCAGTTTGCAATATTTTCAGCATATACTACCTGATTTGAAGCGTCACAGATAATGAGTTTCACATTCTCAATAGTCTGCTTTGCCTCGCTGCCGTACATAGGACGTCCGGCACGGGTGGTAAGGTCGCCACCGTTTGCTACCTGTAGCACAATCTGCTGTGCTTCTCCATCATTCTCCGGTACAATACCGCTTTCAGTCTTACTGCAGGCGCTGAATGCCAACACACTGGCAGTCATTGCCAAAAAAAGATTACTTTTTTTCATCTCACTTTTTTTAAAAAGTTAAACATATGATTATTGAAGATTATTGTCTGTATATCAGTCTATTTCCATTCCGTGTATTACTTCCCATTGATCATTGACAAAGATTGATATAACCAATTTTCCAGCAGAATCATACTTATATCGTATCAAAGTCAGTTTGTTGCGTTTCATATTAATTTTGATTCCCGTATGTTCGGACTCGGGTAATAATGTTCCTTCACTGTTAACAAACATAATAGAATAATCAGATTCTATGTTGTTTGCAGACGGCGACAGCAATGTTTCAGTAAGATAACTCTCCTTATCAGAGTCGTTTGCCAGGAATGACTTCTTTACAAACGAGAATCCTTCATAATTTAAATGAGGTGTAACTATCTCATACAGATTGTTTATTAAATGCGTGATTCGTGTACACTCAGAAGGCATATTCTCGATAAGAACGAGCAGTTTCCCCTTAGCCCTTTCAAGACCTACATTAAAATTGTAGTTCCAGGCATCATATACAAGTGTATCAGTGGTAAGGAATGAATCGGCATTTTCATCATTTTCAGGATGAAGTTGAAGATTATTTCCAGTTTCATCAAATACCAATGGTGAATCGTTTGATGTACCCGTTGCAAAAACAGTAAGTATATATTTGCCGTGAGGAATGCAGTCACAAAATTTTATGTGGTATGTTTTATCACTATTATCTTGGGGAATTACTTCATTTTCCACAATAATTTCACCTGTTTCATAGTCTTTCAATGAATAGTGTAGTTTTGAAATATACCTGTTGAACGGAAGGCTCTCATCAACAGGCTCTTCCATTATTATATTATTGACATTGAAATAGTTTTTATCTGTCACCCCAACCCATACGGAAAGAGGAGGACAAGGTTCTATCCTGTCTCTGATACACGAATTGACAGATGACACTGCACCGCATAGCAAACAGATATTAATGAGTAGTTTTTGCATCATATTTCCTGTTATCTGTTCAATGCTTCAACAAATGTTTCTTCTGACATAAATTTTCTGAAGTCCGGTTCCGATTTGGCCCTTTGACGTAAATCCGTATGCTCACAGGCTTCCGATATATGCTTTATGAAAAACACCTTATCATCAGTCCTTGCCCCTATCATAGCACGGACATACTCTGCCACAGGACGTGAATCTGTGCAAGATTCCATAATTGCTTTTGCTTCTCCATTCTTGTTCAGACTCAGTGCACAAATTGCACTATTCACATCTCCGAACGGAAGAAGAAGCTCATATGCTTCCAGCAGTTTTCTCTGTCTGGCCTTGAGAAGACCAAGGTTATATCTTGCAGACGGAAGATTGGAATTTTGTAAAAGTTCTATGGCCTTCTCGTATTCGTTTGCATATATATAACTGGCTGCCAATGAATTGAGGTTTTCTGCTGATAATTCTTCAAGTGACTCCAAAACTTCAAGTGCGCGTGGTTCATCTCCTTCGTTCAGATAAAGTACTGCGAGGTTGTTTGCTGCTACTTGTGATTGAGGGAAATATTTCATAATCATCTGGTAAACGGACTTTTTCCTCTCATCAGTCTCCGTGAGTGCCGCTACTCTCAGAAGTTCATCCTCATTAAATGCATCGGGACGCTTCTTGTACATATCAAGAAGTTCTTCGTCAGTAGTGAAGCTCTTTATTGTATATGTATATACATATTCAACTTTTCGGTCTTTCTGCAGATATTTCTCTCTAATTTGTTTCCAACAGGAAAGACTCCTTATGTGACGTTCCTGTACGTCATCGTTTGATTCTCTGAATTTTTCGAGAATTTGCTTTACAGCAGCAGTATCAGGATTATTGTCAGCAACCATTGCCTCCAAAACAGGCCACCATCCTTCCGGACGTGAGCCTACCTTTATTATATCTCTTGTTTCACGACTTATATCAAGTGTGTCGGCAAGCCATTTTTTTGCAGATTCAGCTCTGTTGCGGGCAAGAGTCGTGTTGAACGGCAGAGAGCCATCTGCTGATGCCATACCATAAATTCCGAGTGAGGTAAGTGTAGCAAGTGTGTCATTCAATATTGGCGAAAGCGTGTTCAACATATCTGTCAATTCAGCTTTATTGTTGCCTAACGACATATTTATATCATATTTGTTAATGATAAACTGCAGATTAGCAGTTCCTTTACCGTTCATTATTTTGGGACGGATTACAAACTCAGGTTCCATCCAACACAAATTCAGTGATTCCTTTACATCAATCAGTGTTACTGGATTTGCAATCCGGGCTAATTCTAAAGTATCTATTGAATTGCACTTACCGCAGCCATCATTCTTTACTATGCCTGTTATCAAAGCATTGTCGGCGCTGTCTGGTAAAGATACAAACTGTTTGTATGGAATCTTGAATGAATATGAAACTTTGTCAACAGCGATAGCCTCTCCTGAATATGGGTCCTGGTAGTTTTCAAGCACTTCCATACGTTTCTTTTTCTTGGCGTAGACAGGCGCATCAAGAACTATCGGTGTATATCTGGCAAGTACACTGTCATCGTATACAAGTTGCGGCTCTATAATCAGGCGGCTGCGCAGACTGAAATAATTCTCAGGAACATTGATAATCATATCCATATTGATTCGCCCTATACTATCTGGTTCAATAATATATGATTGGGGCGATACCATAATGTTCTTTCTGACCTTGTGACCAGCCGAACAACCTGATAAGAGTCCTGAAGTAACAAGAGCTATGACAGTTGCAAATAAAGTATGTTTTGAAAAAATAGTCTCCATTTCAGATCAGAATAGATAAATGAATGATATAGAAAGCTTTGTAGGTCCAAGATAATCCAGATGCCTGTTTCTATAGCATTTGATGCAAGGGATACGCGGGCTTTCCTTAAACCATAAATGTGCATAGCCTACGCCTATGGCAGCTTCGAGATTCCAGTGTGGCGACAATATCCAGTCGTATCCGTATGTAAAACCGCCACCGGCAAGATACCCGTCATAACGCTTTTCGTGGAAACCTCCGAAATACTGGGCACCGTGGAGATGAACGCCGACAAAATGTCCTTCGAATTTTTCGCAAAACCAATATTTGACTTCAGGCTGTACGATCCAAAACCGCATTTTCTTGTCATCCTCGTAAGTCCAAGGGTTATATGCACCGGATACATCCACAGTCCACTTGGGACTGAGTGCTACTTCAAGCCCAAGATTCGGAGTTGCGGCAAGCCAATAAAGCGAGTTTGTCTTTATAGATACAGTCTGTGCCTTGCAGGTACAGACTATACCAAATAACAAAAATAAAGACAAACATACTGCTGTCAATGCTTTTTTATTATGTATCATCAATTTGAATAATTGCCTTGGATGGTGAAAGGCTGAAAAGTAGTCCTTCGCTATTCAAGCTAAAAACTTTAAAATGAATTTTTGCGAACTAAAAGTGGCGCAAATGTATAAAAAAATATCTGAAAATACCTATTTATTGTTAAAAAGCTCGCATTTTTCAACTTATGTATTATTCCTGATTTTATCCGGATATTCTTTTAGAGGATTATTATGCTAATTTTTCCTGCAGAATAGCAGCATAGAAATATTTATATTTGTCAGTTTTACATTATATTTGTAAATTCAATTTGTGTGTTGTATATAATGCCAAACTTATACATTCAAATATATTTCATTTGATTCTTATGACATTACAGATGGGTTAGGTCTTGAGTTCGACGACTACTATTCAGCACAATTCGTAGGCGTTGTTGCAATGACTGTAATTCTTTTTGCCGGTGGTCTTGAGACCAATTTCCGTAGCGTGAAACCTGTTTTGAAACAAGGTGTTATTCTATCCACAGTTGGAGTGTTGCTTACAGTCCTATTTAATGGGTTCTTTATATATGGTATGACAAGATGGATGCAATTCCCTATTGAATTGTCACTTACAATGAGCCTTCTTATGGCGGCTGTAATGTCTTCTACGGATTCAGCGTCAGTGTTCAGTCTTCTTCGCGACAACAAGATGCGTCTTAAGGAAAATCTGCAACCTGTTCTTGAACTCGAATCAGGAAGCAATGACCCTATGGCTTATGTCACGACAATTGTATTGATTGAGACAACCCGCACAAGTGGCTCCAGTCGGCCTTCTTGTCGGAATATTTCTTATGCTCGCGGCAAGGCCATTAAGCGTATTTCTTTGCCTCATACCGTTCAGGAATATGTCATTCAGGTCTAAAACGTTCATTTCTTGGGTTGGATTGAAAGGCGCGGCTCCGATAATCTTTGCAACCTATCCTGTTCTTGAAGATGTTCCAGGAGCAAACTATATATTCAATGTAGTCTTTTTCATTACGCTCATATCGCTTATAATGCAAGGAATGTCAATACCTTATATTGCACGAAAACTCCACCTCGACCTTCCTGAAGAAGACAATCCGCAGACTTTCGGTGTTACGCTTCCTGAAGAAGCAGGTATCCTGAAAGATTATACGTTGGAAGAGGCTGATTTGTCATCCGGGAATACACTTAAGGAAGTGGAACTTCCTGGTGAAGGGTCACGTGTTGTGCTGATAAAACGTGGTGAATCCGTATTAATTCCGAACGGGCAAGTACAACTCAAAGCCGGAGACGTACTTGTAATAGTGATTCCACAATAATTAATCTGAGTACTATTTGTGGTGCAGGGTCAGAAGAGTGATTTCAGGAGGTGTACCGATTCTTGACATTATCGCAGTTTCCCCCAAACCTATATTAACGTAAAGATTATTTTTACCGCTTGAATGTAAACCTCTGTAGAGTATGTACCGTATCTGGCATTCAGACCTGCGAGTATATCTTCCAAGCCATCCATCTCAGAGGGACCGTATGTCACAATATCACCTGTGAACAAGACAACATCCGGTGACAATGAATTGATTTCAGCCACGATTTCTCAAGATATGCCTCTCTGTTTCTGAATGAATACAGGTGCAGGTCGGAAATATGGACTACCTTGAATCCGTCATTAGTTCGAATTTGAAAATAAGCCGCAAATATAGCGTATTTCGAAATATGAGGGAATCATTAATATAAAGATCATTACTAAAACAAACTGTTGCTTTTCTTTTACATCAGCGGCAGAAACCTGAAAAGCAGTGTGTCAGTCTATAGTGTGATGTTCACGCCAATTGTAATTGCCGAGTATAGTCCGGTATTTCTCATTATCGCTTCGTGCGAAATGATTTCACCGAAATAATTTATTTGTGATTGGGAGTAAAGTAGCCTATATGAGGCAATAAGGTCAATTTTCGTTTTCCTGTTTAACGAGAATCTGTAACCACCTCCTATTCTTGCTGAGAATAGCGGGCTCGGCACTTTTGTGAAAGCCGGACCGCTTCCTGCTTCTATGAAAGAAATTCCTCTGTCACCCATAGGATCTGGTCTGAAAAACCTGGTCAGTCGCAAAGATATTGGAATAGCATAATGTGTATGTACGATTCGTGTACAACCGGCATAGAGGGCCAGATTCCAGTATTTGTTCAGGTTCGCACCTAAATGGAGGTATACTTCGGCTTCACTTTTATGAAACAATGCACTTCTCTTGATGTCAACTCTGGAGCCTTCCTGAGAGTAGAAATTCTGGTGTATGAACGAAGAAAAGGACTCGACATAACTCCATTCGATACCATAAGTTATGGTCGTATAGTTCTTTTTGCCATCTGGAGCGCCATTGCATATTAAATATGCAGCGAATGTCAAGACTACTACTGACAAAAGCCTCTTACTCATATTCTCAAAAGTTATATTTGATTCCAATCTCGGGTATCAAGCCATAAAGCAGTCCTTTCTTGTATAAAGTCATATTGACAGAGTCGTCAAGTACAACCAAATTTGAGCCAAGTATCGGGTTCACTGAGGCAGAAAGTGTGATATTTCTCGGGAATGCGCATTCCACTCCGAATCTGCCGCACACACCGAAAATGATACCGCGACGTTTTTTCAAATCGGAATCATAGCCTACAGTCAGGCCAGGACCTGCAAATAACGATATGACTCCTGAGTCAGGAGTTTCAGCCTTGAAGAATGTGAAATTCCAGCTGATTCCGGCTGTATAACCGGGAGTAGCAGCCTTACCGCTGAACAGGTCTCCAAGAAGAAGACCTGCGTCCAGACAGATAAAGCAATCTTTTTCTAATGTATGTTCGTAACTTATCCACGCGCCCCTGAAAGACTGGGTCACGCCGATTGATTTCGGTTGCGCTGCGCACAAAATCCCCGAAAGCAATGTCACGGCTGACACTATCGCAATCTTTACGAGGCGATGGTTTTTAAACATATTTGAACTCAATATATGATGCACCGAGTTCTTCTGCAAAACTTCCGCCGATGAATCCTACAAGATCTCCTTTCTGGATTTTACCGTCTTTCAGAAGTATGTCTATAGCGTTGTTGACGAAACCTTCTTTTGATCCTGTCTTTTCAAATTTATAGCAGTAGATGTTGTAGATTAGAGCCAATTCCCTCATTGTAAATGAGTTATAGCACATTGCGTAGATAGGTACCTTAGGGCGAAACTCTCCCAGATAACGACCTGTGCGGCCTGTCCACGTGTCAAAGATGATAGCCTTTACGGGAAGTTTGAGTGTCGCTGCAACCATTGAGTTGGCCAATACACCGGCAATCGGTTTGGTAACATTCTCCAAGTCAATTGCAGGCGGAATTTCGATGGCCTCTTCCGTTTCTATTGCGATTTTGCTCATTGTGCTAACTGCTTCTATTGGATATTTGCCTGAAGCCGTTTCTCCACTAAGCATAATTGCATCCGAACTCTGGAAGATAGCGTTGGCTACGTCCGTAACTTCAGCTCTGGTTGGTCTCGGATTCTCAATCATACTGTGCAGCATCTGGGTAGCCACAATTACAGGTTTCTTTCTTTTTCTGCAGCGGCTTATGATTTTCTTCTGCAGCAGAGGTATTTTTTCAGCCGGAATTTCTACACCGAGGTCACCTCTTGCAATCATAACACCATAACAATATGTCAGAATGTCGTCGAGGTTGCCTACACCTTGCTGATTTTCGATTTTAGAAACTATCTTGTTGTGGCTGTTGCGGCTTTCAAGAACCTTTCTGATTTCAAGAAGGTCCTCTTTGCAGCGAACAAATGAATGTGCGATAAAATCTATATCAGAGTCTATTGCCCAGTTCACGAACTGTTTGTCTTTTTCTGTAAGAGCTGGCAGTGAAATGTGCACGTTCGGCACGTTTACGCTTTTTTTGCCTTTGATGACGCCGCTGTTACGGGCAACACATACGAGTTTGCACTCTTCTTTGCTTTCTACAAGAAGGTCAATGGCACCATCGTCAATCAGGATATGGGCACCCTGAGGTACGTCTTTGACGAAGCAAGGGCAGTTTGTATAAAGAGTTTTGTGAGTGCAGGACTTGTCTGTCTCGCTACCGAACTCAATGATATCTCCCTCCTTGACAAGGAAGCCTACTGAACTTTCCATTGCAGTTAGCCTCACCTCAGGTCCTTTGGTATCAATGAGGATTCCTATTTTGTCAGAAACAACTCTAATGTTGTTAACTATTCTTTGCGCTCCCTCAAGGCTTGCGTGTGCAGAATTGATTCTTGCCACGTTCATACCATTCTCATAGAGGTTTCTAATGAAATCCACATCACAGTTGATGTCGGATATTGTGCAGATAATTTTTGTCTTTTTTTCGATGTTCATATTCGTCAATAGTACACTACTTATATTTCATATCCAAACATACAATTTAAAGCTTTCAAAAAGTACAAAACCGTAAATTTCCGCGAAAATAACAAAAATATACCAAATAGAAATAATTTTTCTAACTTTGCACGAATTTACTTAACCAAATTAATGCATTTATTTACCTATGGCTGTTCAGATTAAAAGTGTAGTAACCAAGAAGGAATTTAACGAATTTATAACATTCGCCAACAAATTATATAAAGGAAGCAAATACTATGTGCCTGCTATTCCGGCAGATGAGGCGGCAACTTTGGACAGGTCCAAAAACGGAGCATTTGATTTTTGCGAAGCAGAATACTTCCTTGCATATAAAGACGGTAAACTTGCAGGACGAGTTGCAGCTATCCTCAATAAGAAAGCAAACAAGGCCTGGAATATAAATCAGGTTCGATTCGGATGGATCGATTTCATTGATGATTACGAAGTGTCTGAAGCATTGATGGATGCTGTTATAGATTGGGGCAAGAAGCGTGGTTTGGATAGCGTTGCAGGACCATTGGGATTTACTGATTTTGATCCTGAAGGTATGCTTGTCGAAGGACACGACCAGCTTGGTACTATGGCTATGCTTTATAATGCGCCATATTATATGAAACATATCGAGAGACTTGGTCTGGTTAAGGATGTAGACTGGCTCGAATACAAGATAACTATTCCGGATGAACTTCCTGAACGATTTGTGAAAATGTCGTCAGTAATAAAAGAGAGGTTCAACCTCAAAGTCAGGAAACTTACAAGGAAGGAAGTCCACAAGGAAGGCTATGGACGCAAGTTCTTCAAACTTATAAATGAAACATATTCTAAACTTTACGGCTTTTCTCTACTATCTGACAAGCAGATTGACCAGTATGTCAAGACATATCTGAGTGTGATTGACCTGAGGATGGCGACTTTCGTCGAGAATGAAGAAGGTGAACTTGTTGCTGCCGGTGTCTCAATGCCGTCTATGTCCAAGGCACTTCAGAAGTGTGGTGGCAAGCTTTTCCCGTTCGGTTGGTGGTATCTGATCAAGGCTATGTATTTCAAAAAGCCTGATACGCTTGACCTCCTTCTGGTCGGAATCAAGGAAGAATATCAGAACAAAGGTATTACAACGCTTCTTTTCTATGACCTGTTCCATACTTTCAAGGAAATGGGTTTCAAATATGCTGAAACAAGTGCTGAACTTGAAACTAATACCAAGGTTCACCAGTTGTGGAGTATGTTTGAGCGCGAACAGCATAAACGCCGCAGAGTATATACAAAGAAAATATGACAAACGATACAATCTTCTCCGATGAACCGGGGCGCAGCCATTCCCTGCCTCCGTTGCCCGAAAGAATGAGACCGAAATCACTTGATGATTATGTCGGACAAACTCATCTTGTCGGGAAAGGGTGTATTCTCCGCAATATGATCGAGTCCGGCAATCTGTCATCTTTCATATTGTGGGGACCTCCGGGTGTCGGAAAGACTACATTGTCGCGAATTGTCGCCAAATCTCTCGGACGTGAATTCTACACATTGTCTGCGGTTAATGCCGGAGTCAAGGATGTTCGCGAAATAATAGATAAGGCTCAGTCTGCTTCCCTATTTTCCAATGGTCTTGCGCCAATTCTCTTCATAGATGAAATACACAGGTTCAGCAAGTCGCAGCAGGATGCCTTGCTGGGAGCAGTCGAGGATGGTACAGTGATTCTTATAGGAGCAACAACAGAAAATCCGTCTTTTGAAGTCATCACTCCCCTTCTGTCAAGATGTCAGGTCTTCGTACTGAAGCCTTTGATGGCTGCTGACCTGAAAATGCTTCTCGAAAGGGCACTTAAGGAAGATGTCGTATTAAGGAACCGTGAAATTCTCGTCAAAGAAACCGAGGCTCTTTTCAGATTTAGCGGAGGTGATGCCAGAAAGCTCCTGAATATATTGGAAATAGTCGTTGGAGCTTCTTTATCATCAAAAACGATAACAATTGATAATGATTCAGTTTCTGCGTGCATACAGGACAATATTGCAACCTATGACAAGAATGGAGAGATGCATTATGATATAATCTCTGCATTTATCAAAAGTGTCAGAGGTTCTGATCCAAATGCAGCAATTTACTATCTCGCGAGAATGTTAGATGGAGGTGAGGATCCTCTCTTTATTGCCAGACGTCTTTGTATCCTTGCTGCTGAAGACATAGGCCTTGCCAATCCGAACGCTCTCTTGCTTGCAGATGCTACATTCAGGATAGTGCACAATATAGGTATGCCGGAAGCACGGATTCCATTGGCTGAATGTACAATCTATCTTGCTTCATCTGCAAAGAGCAATTCTGCATACACAGCCATTAATACAGCGCTTGAGGCTGCCAAACGAACTCGCGACGCTTCCGTACCTTTATATCTTAGAAATGCGCCTACACAGTTGATGGAGGAACTCGGATATGGAGACGGATACAAATATGCCCACGATTACCCTGGTCACTTCACGGATTTGGAGTTTATGCCCGAACAGCTTCGTGCGTGCAAGTTCTATGAGCCTGCAGACAACAGACAGGAGGATACACTCCGTGCAAGACTTTCACAGCAGTGGCCAAAATACAAATATTAGGGAATCGGTTGTTCCATATCATCTTAGAAGGGATAACCTACACCGAAGTGAAGTGCAAAGTTCTCTCTTTCGAACCAATTTCCGGGACTTACCCATTTACTGCCATCCCTTGCCGGATCGTGAATCTTCATACCGAAATCGAATCTGAGAAGAAGGAAGTCCAGATTAAGCCTTATTCCAAGACCCCAGTCTGCTGCCAGACTCTCACCGAAGTTCTTGAATCTGAACAATGAAGAATTGTATTCATCCTCTTTTTCATCTTTCAGTGACCACACATTACCGACATCAGTAAAGACGGCTCCCTCGATTTTCCAGAACATATTGAATCTGTATTCCAGGTTAGCTTCAAGCTTCATATCGCCAGACTGATTCGGGATAACGAAAGAATTGTCCATTCTTGCCATACCGGGTCCAACGGTTCTGGCCTGCCATCCCCTGAGACTGTTTGCACCTCCGCCATAGAAGTGTTTTTCAAACGGAAGGGCACTTGAGTTGCCGTATGCATAACCGGCTCCTGCCAGAAATCTGAATGCAAGGGACTGACCTTTCCTTCTGCCGAACATCCAGGTTCTGCCCAAAGTAACTTCAGTTCTGACATATTGTGAATAAGGTGTCTCCCAGATTACTCTTGAACCGTTTCTATCTGTCTTCATCAGAGGATTGAATGCACTCAGCAGGTTTCCTGCAATATCAAACTGGAAACGCGTATAGAAATAAGTGTCTTTCGGAACGCTTGCCGAGTTTGTCGTGTAGTATAATGTGACACCGCTGCCAAGGTCAAAGTGGTTCTGGTATGCGTTTCTCAAAAACGGGTCATCAGCTATATCGTTGTAAAAATCATCGTCCAGATCAGAAAGCTGTACTATGCTGAGCTGTAGAGGATAAGCTTGATAATAGAACCTGTTTTTCACACTTCCGCTGTATCCGTAAGACGTGGAAATGATGTTCCTGGTGTATTCCGGACGGTCCTGGAAGTTGTACGAAACCTTTATGTCCGTTCTCGGTATTGCGCCAGTGAAAAATCTGTATGGAAGTGGGAAGAATTTCGGAAAACTCAAACCTGCA
>Tibetan_p1__coassemble_1088_pt1 | contig 12165 bp, 9 predicted proteins | sample Tibetan_p1__metabat2_high_PE_033 | metagenome-assembled genome bin Tibetan_p1
GTATAGAGCCGAACCAGCACTTACAGCAAGTACAATCGGAGCTACCCGCCAGTCGTTCGGAGAATCTCCCAGTCCGAAGAATGCGAATAACGCGAAAATCACGAATATTGCTCCCGGATTGGACAGACCCATAATCAGTGCCTGCACGAAGTCTGTAGCGGAAATGGAATATTTTCCATCTGCCCGCATCTTCCTGAACGGATCGGAAAGAGACATCGACAGACCGAGAATACATACTATAAGACCGCCTGCAACAGAAATCAGAAGGTCGTAATCATCGAAAAACTTCTGCACAAATGCAAGTGCGAAGATAGCAACAATCGAAAAAACAGTATCAACCACACAAGCGCCCATTCCCGCAACAAAACCGGCTTTCTGTCCTTTGCTCAGAGATTTCTGCACAACAAGGATGGCAATCGGTCCTATCGGAGCTGATGCACATACCCCGACAATAAATCCTTTGAGTATATCCAATAGCATATAAGTCGTCGTTTTAAGTAAAATTTACATCTTACAAAAGTAATAATATTTATCTATATTTGCACCTATTCAGCCGTACAGGCTGTATTTTTTATGAGTAATACGCCAGATTGAAACATCTGAACCAAGAAAATTGCAGTCAGAATGAAAGCAGTCAGAATAAAACAGGAAAATGCGATATTGTGGGGCTTGGCATTATTGTTTGCCATATTGATGTCATTGCCGTTTCTAATCCCCGGAACAGGTCCTCTAAGCCTGATAGGCTTCATACCACTGCTGTGTATGGAACGAATCGCATCTCTGACACAGACCAGACACGTATGGAAATACCACTACTCTGCATTTGTATTATGGAACGCCTTCACGACTTTCTGGGTCTGCAATGCTACCGTAGGAGGAGGTATTTTCGCAATACTCGCGAACTCACTTCAGATGTCTGTAGTATTCGGTCTGTTCAGATTCAGCAAAAAGAAATTCAACGGTGCACTGCCGTATATTTTTCTCGCAGCCGCGTGGATAGCTTGGGAACGGTTCTACTTCGATACCGACATTTCCTGGCCCTGGCTCGTACTCGGCAACTCATTTGCAAGAAGTACCTGGGCCGTACAATGGTATGAATATACGGGTACCTTGGGAGGTTCACTATGGGTATGGGCATCCAATCTGTCAGTTTTCGGTCTTATGGTAATACTCTCCGAAGGAAGATGGAACACACTGAATATCAAGGCAAAGACCGCAGCAGTAGCAGGCATTTGCTTTCTGTTTATATTCCCGTTCTGCATCTCAGCGGCAATAGGAAGAAAATATGACGGTGCTATGGAAGAAGGCAGGAAACTTCCAGTACTGATTGTCCAGCCGAATATTGACCCGTACAACAAATTCCAGGCAATGGGACAGGACCAGCAGAACGCAATACTGCTGAGCCTTGCCGAAGATAATCTGCAAGACAGACTGCACGATTCGTCAGCGTGCCCGCTTCTTGTACTGGCCCCTGAAACTTTCACTTCCGATATAGTAACCTCTGACTTCTCACGAAGCTGGACGTGGAGAAGAATAACCCGTTTCCTGAGCAACTACCCGAATACGAATATGATTTTCGGAGCATCTTCATACGAATATATCGAGTCGGATACGGCACCGTCATATACAGCGAGAAAAGTCGGTAATAATCTATGGGTAGAGTCGCACAATTCCGCACTGATTGCCGATGGCACGGCAAGAAGTGAGATTTTCCACAAAAGCAAACTTGTGGTTGCTGTAGAAAAGACACCATATCCGAGATTCTTCTGCCCTATCGACGATGCACTCGGAGGTGTGATGGGAAGATGCGTAGGACAGGATGAGATAAGCCTGCTTAATGTCAAAGGCAAGGGTCAGACTATACCTGTGGGATGTGCAATATGCTATGAATCAGTCTATGGGGAATATTATTCCGGCTATATAAGAAAAGGTGCCGAAGCTATGACTGTCATAACAAATGATGCCTGGTGGGGCGACACCCCGGGATACAGACAGCACTTGAGCTACTCCTGCCTCAGGGCAATTGAGACAAGGAGGGCAATCGCAAGATGTGCCAACACCGGAATCAGCGCAATAATAAGTCCGTCCGGCAAAATTGTAGAAGAGACCAAATGGTGGGAACCTGCTGTCATCAAATCGGAAATCCCTCTGCGTGACGACATAACATTCTTTGTCTCACACGGTGACATAACAGGAAGGTTGTGCAATTTCCTTTTCTGGCTGATTGCAGCGGCTTTAGCTGTCAGGATACTGACCCGTGAAAGAGCGTCCTCGTCAGGACTATAAATGCCCACCAGGACCAGGACCAGGACCACGTCCTCGTCCTCGCATACCACCGAAATTCCCGAACCTGTAAGTAAGCGACAACATTATATAACGCCCAAGGGTATTGTTACGGACTTCCTGATGGTAGTTGGCCGCATCTGTTATGGACAAGTTCTTGGACTGATCGAGTATGTCGTATGCCTTGAGCGACAAAGTGAACATATCCTTGAACAAGAGTTTGGACACCTCTGCATTCCACACATATTCGTCCTCCTGTGGAGTAGAATACCCTGCATACCAGTTATAGTCAAGGTTAGACGCTATGGTCAGACCTCCTGGCACATTCCAGTTCATCGAGAAGTTTACCTGATTGTTCCAGCGTGCTTTCTGATCATCCTGAACAGTGTACCAGGCTTTGTTGCAGGTAGTGCGGCCTCCAAGGTTGAGTTCTACCAAATCAGAAGAATACTTGAAAGCCAACCGCTCCGTAAATGACACATTATTCATCTTGTTGGTAGAAAAATAGTCTGTAAAAGCCAACTGACCGGAAAGCGGAGAGTCGTGATCGAAGAAATCTGCGTTGAAACGGTCATAATCAAAGGTTTTTGACTGCGGGTCATAATATCTGTCGCTATCCATTGCAGCTTTTCCTATATAAGACGAAGACTGGGAAAACGATGCCCTGAAAAAATTCATTACAGAAAAATCTGATTTGGCAATCGGGCTGTTCAGGAAAAAGCCAATGTTGGCAGTTCCGCTAAGAGGCCCGTTCAGCGGCATTGAAAACTGTGCTCCGTTTTCATTATACCAGGCAGCGTTCGTAACGGGGTTCTGCACCATACCTGCACCGAAATGTCCCCTGATTGAAAAGAATGTCTGCTTGTTCGTATATCCGAAATGCCCCCTGAGATTGTGATTGAAATAAGGCTTCAGATAAGGGTTACCGAAAGATACGTTCAACGGGTCTGAATTGTCAGGAACCGGCATCAGCTGAGAAGTCGATGGCTGTGCTGAACGTCCGCGGTAAAAGAACATCAGGCTCGAATAGTCGGTAAATTCAAAGCGCAACATAGCCTGAGGAGCCCAGTTCCAAACCGTATATGTAGTATCTATCAGACTGGTAGTCTGCGTCTTGTTATGTGTAGTAGTAGGCTGGACAGAAGCTCCGAGCTGTGCACGTACCTTTCCTTTCTGATACTGGACATTGATACCTGCATTATGGTTATGACTCACATTGGTTATCTCGCTCGAATATTCATTATTGACTGTTTCTCCTTCACGGTTATAATAATAGGAACCGGGACTGAAATCCGTCACATAACCAGAATCGAATGCATCCTTATCACTATAATTCCTTGACCAGCTGTACCTGTACGTTGCTTCCAGGTAGAAATCGTGTCCGAGAGGTTCCGTATAGGAGATTCTCGCATTGACGGACTGGCTGTTGCTTATATTATTTATTCTCTGGTTCACAGTATCGGCACTTGCCAGTACATCATTCTCAAAATTAGAAGTAAGAGATTGGTTCAGAGCATCTTTCAACTCATTCCCGGAAAACTTGTAACGTGCAAATGCTGAGATAGTACGCCCGGGCTTTCCCAATTTCTGGCGCAGCAGCAGCATACCGCTTGTAGTCCAGTTGTCATTGTATCCTACCATAGAGTTGAAACCCTCGTTGGTCTTGTATTCAAGGCCTGTCTCCTGGTAGTAACGACGAGTAACGAAATCCGAGTACTCACTGTAATGACCTCCGCCGAAATTCACCTGAGGCTCAAAAATCAATGATGTTTTGTCACTGAATTTATGCTCCATACGCACTCCGAACCGGTGTCCCTGAGTCAGAGAAGTACTATAGCCATATCCCGGATTTTTTCCGAAATATTCAGGACCTCCGTTCTCGTAAATGAGTCTGTCTCCTCCATCGAGATACGTAACCTTGTTGCTTTTTTCAAGGACAGAAGCGGAAGAGCCGTTATACAGATAGTTTCCCGACAAATCCATATCTCCGTCAAGTAGGGTAAATGCGCCGTTGACGCCTCCCATCCAGGAAGTTATGACTCCATTTCCACGGCCCCAGCCTCCCATTCCACGGCCCATCCCACGAGTGCGCATTGCTCCCATCATCGAGCCTGCCATATCGTTGAATCCTCTGTTGTTTGTATTGTTGCCGTTCAGGATAATGCTTATCTGACTCTTGTCAGTAAAACGTCCGAGCATAGCAGCTCCCTGATAACGCCATTCACCGTCTTCCCAGGAGTTACGGATGTCGTGACCTCCGCCGGCAGATATGTTACCGAACCATCCCTGCATCATACCCGGCCTCAGTGAAAGGTCTATGACAGTTTCTTCCTCACCGTCATCGATACCTGTAAACTGAGCCTGGTCCGACTTCTTCTCCACTACCTTCACTTTCTCCACAATCTTGGCCGGAATGTTCTTGGACGCCAAAGAAGGGTCATCAAGGAAAAATGTCTTGCCATCTATCGTTATCTTCTTGATTTCTTCACCGTTGGCAGTGATTTTTCCGTCAGCAGATACTTCTACACCAGGAAGTTTCTTCAAAAGTTCTTCCAGAGCATCGCTGTCCGTGGTCTTGAAAGAAGATGCGTTGTATTCTACCGTATCTTTCTTTATTATGATAGGATTTCCTACAGCAGAAACGCTGGCAGCGTCAAGCACGGTGATATCTTCAGACATTTTTATTTCGACCAAATCAACAGACTTATCTATAACTATCTCTTTCTCAAAAGATTTGTATCCCATAAGTTCTGCGCGGAACAAATACTTGCCTTTGGATACTTTGCCGAGCGTACCTTCGCCTTTTTCGTCGGACAATACATATTTCAAGGCCTTGTCCTCACCTGCCCGGGAAAGTGACACTGTCGCAAATGAAACAGGTGCAGACGACTTTTCATCTGCCAATCTGAATTTCACGGAAAATGTACCTTGGGCAAAAGACAATATCCCGCATAGGAAAAACAAAACAAACGTAGCAATTCTTTTCAACATCTACCAACAAACATTACAAAAATACAACCCTTAGTTATCCGTACCTCGTTTACTAACCGAAAAATGCAAAGGTGACGGAACAAAAACAGGGACGACATCATCGTCATCCCTGAATCGTTTGTTAGACACATATACGGGCCGGAGGTTTAAGACAAATTTTAGAATTTACCCAAATTCCTGGAAATATATGCAAACCGGCATCGTCTCCACGACACGTAGTTAAAACTTTATCCTGTCCGGATTTGCAGCCAGGAAACTTTTCCAATCAGATTTGCCGCCAAGCTGGGCAAGAGGATTGGATGTCTGGTAATAATGGCAAAGTGCTATGGCAAGAGCGTCCGTAGCATCGAGATACTTGGGATCAAGCTCGACTCCAAGTGTCTTTTGAAGCATCATACTTACTTGCTCCTTAGATGCCGCACCATTGCCGCAAATCGCGATTTTAGCCTTTCTCGGAGCATATTCCGCCACTGGTATACCCTTCATAACAGCTGCAGTAAGAGCTGCTCCCTGTGCTCTTCCAAGTTTCAGTATGACTTGGGCATTCTTTCCGTAAAACGGAGACTCGACTGCAAGGGAATCAGGAGTATGCACATCGAGAAGCTCACTTACACCGGAGAAAATGTTGGCAAGTTTCTCAAACGGATCCTTGATTTTCCTCAAATCAAACACCCCCATATCTACATAATGGGGGTGTCTTGATTCTACTTCGATTATACCATATCCGAGAATATTGGTTCCCGGATCTATGCCTAAAATCTTCATTTAGTCGATAACGTCAAAACCGGTATACGGACGGAGTGCTTCCGGTATGACAATCTTGCCGTCTTTCTGGTTATTCTCAAGCAAAGCTGCAACCACACGCGGAAGAGCAAGCGAACTACCATTAAGTGTATGTGCAAGCTGGGTCTTTCCCTCTGCGTCCTTATACCTGAGTTTCAGACGATTAGCCTGATAGGACTCAAAATTGGAAACAGATGAGATTTCGAGCCATCTGCCCTGAGCTGCTGAGTATACTTCGAAATCATAAGTGATTGCTGAAGTGAAACTCATATCACCTCCGCATAGACGAAGAATCCTATACGGCAGTCCGAGAGACTTTACTATGCCTTCTACGTGAGCAATCATCTCGTCCAAAGCTGCGTAAGAGTTTTCAGGTTTTTCAATACGGACAATCTCGACTTTATCAAACTGGTGCAGTCTGTTAAGTCCACGAACATCTTTCCCGTATGAACCGGCCTCACGACGGAAGCAAGGTGTATATGCAGTCATCTTCACTGGGAAATCATTGTTTCCGAGAATGACATCTCTGTAGATATTGGTGACTGGAACCTCAGCTGTTGGTACAAGATAGAAGTTGTCCAAAGTCGCGTGATACATCTGGCCTTCCTTGTCAGGAAGCTGTCCTGTTCCGAATCCTGAAGCCTCATTAACCATAACGGGAGGTTCAACTTCGAGGTAACCTGCCTTTGTGTTTATATCCAGGAAATAGTTGATGAGAGCTCTCTGAAGTCTTGCACCCTTACCTTTGTATACAGGGAAACCTGCACCGGTAAGTTTGACACCAAGATCGAAGTCTATAATATCAAACTTCTTTGCGAGATCCCAATGCGGCAACGCATCCTCACCCAGTTCAGGAATCTCGTTACCCATCTTGACTACGACATTGTCCTCTGCACCTTTACCCTCAGGCACCTGATCGCAAGGAATATTCGGAAGAAGAACAAGAAGAGACTCAAGCTCGGTATTGTTCTCCTGTGACTGTCTGTCAAGTTCAGCTGAACGGGCTTTCAGCTCCGCAACCTCTTTCTTCACTTCTTCAGCTTCCTCTTTCTTGCCGGACTTCATCAATCCGCCGATAAGAGCAGCTTTCTTCTTTTGCTCGGCAAGGCACGAGTCGAGTTCTGTCTGCAAAGCGCGCCTGTTCTGGTCAAGGGCATTGATCTTGCCTACAATTTCCTCTGCGTCAAAATTCTTGACTGCCAATTTCTTGATGACAAACTCCGGATTTTCACGGAGCAATTTAAGTGTCAGCATAATATATAATTTTAATTTATCCTTGCGTTAAACAAAAGAGGACCGAAACCCAACTCGGGTGTACGGTCCTCAATAATCTGTTAGAAATCCCGAGTCTTAGTTCTCAAAAGGAAGAACCGAGACGTAAGATTTGTTATCTGCTTTCTTGCGGAAGCTTACCTTTCCGTCAATAAGAGCATAAAGAGTATGGTCTTTGCCCATTCCGACATTCAGACCTGCGTTGTGAACAGTACCTCTCTGACGAACGAGAATGTTTCCCGCCTTCACTGCCTGATCACCGAATTTCTTGATACCAAGTCGTTTGCTATGTGACTCACGACCGTTCTTGGAACTACCTACACCTTTCTTATGTGCCATAATTATTCCTCCTCAATGATTAAGCGATCGTATTGATCTGAAGTTTAGTAAGATACTGACGGTGTCCGTTGAGCTTCTGATAGCCTTTGCGACGTTTCTTCTTGAACACAAGAACCTTGTCGCCTTTGCAAGAATCATCGAGAACGGTTGCTGTTACTTTAGCTCCGTCAACATAAGGTGCACCCACCTTGATTTTTCCTTCTTCGTCGATAAGGAGCACTTTGTCAAACTCGACAGCTGCACCCTTCTCCGCTGCAAGGCGGTTTACGAAGATTTCCATTCCGGCCTCTACTTTGAACTGCTGGCCTGCAATGTCTACAATTGCGTACATAATGAAAACTTAATTATTATTAAAGTTTTAGACTTCAAGCGGTTATCATTAAGACAACTCTTTTACCTCAAGCTTGAGAATCTGTAAAATATTAAAAACACCCAGGACTACTGCTCGTCCATAAGCTGCATTTTCTGAACATAGATAGCCTTCTGCATCTCTGCTCTCTTCCTCACTGACGGTTTAACGAAAGTCTTTCTTGCACGAAGCTCTCTGATAGCACCTGTCTTCTCGAATTTCCTCTTGAATTTCTTGAGGGCTTTCTCGATGCTCTCGCCGTCTTTTACCGGAACTATAATCATACTCTAAATCACCTCCTTTTATTAGCGGCTGCAAAGGTAGAAATATTATTTGGAATTCAAAACTTTTCTTTAATGATTTCCCGGAATTCCTCCATTCCTTCTGTTGCAACCTTGCGGATGTGGGTAATGCGCCCGTCACGTACAGGAACATCTTTCGGATCTATTATATATATAGGTGCAGATGCCTTGGCGTAGGCATAGAGACCGGCAGCCGGATATACTTGAAGCGAAGTGCCGGCTATGAGCATAATATCTGCTTTCTCAACTACATCTATTGCCTGCGTAATCTTTGGGACAGCCTCTCCGAACCATACTATATGAGGACGGAGTTGCGCCCCGTCCGGAGCCAGATCTCCGATATGGATTGCACTGTATCCTATATCAAACACCGACTCTTCTGAAAATCCGTCACGTTCGTCATACTTATCCTCCGGACGTACTTTAGTCAATTCGCCGTGCAGATGTATAATGCGGGTACTCCCCGCCCTCTCGTGGAGATTGTCTATATTCTGTGTTATGACTGTAACATCATAATCCTGCTCGAGAGATGCAATGGCAATATGCGCCTGATTGGGCCTTACACTGGCAAGCTGGACCCTTCTTTCGTTGTAGAAATCCAGAACAAGTCCCGGATTCCTGTACCACCCTTCTATTGAAGCTACATCATTGACATTGTAGTTTTCCCACAGACCGTCATTGTCTCTGAAAGTACTGATGCCGCTTTCCGCACTTACACCGGCACCAGTAAGAACAGCTATCTTCTTCCTTGCCATATCCTATAAGTTATTTTTAATATTGAAGTAATGCTTTGAAACCCAATATTCGAAAAGCGGGTCGAGAATCACCGGCTCATCCTTTTCGTTGAACGTTATGATTTCCTTCTTGCACAAGGCATCTTTTACACGACGCACATTGGCAGAAGAATTAAGAGAGTACTTCTCAATCACATCGGATGAACTGAATTTGACAACTCCGTCCAGGACAGCACGCAACAGACTTATCTGATGGTCTGTCAAATCATCGACAATGGCCTTGAATCGCGGTTCGTGTACCGACAACATTGAAGCAAGAGCGTCCATAAGGATTCCTTCATTTATGTAACCCTTTGTCATAGAGTCGCATATCGCTGTAAAGTGATTGAGATACCACAGACGTCCGCGGAAAAGTTTGCACGCACCCAACACCAATTCCCTCTCAACAACCTTTCCTCCAACCATCAGACCACGTACTATGTGTTCTATTATTTCCCTGTCGTCAACTTGCTGAAGAGGAAGATATTCTGCCAGACGGTAGAAATATTTCTTTTGTTCGAATATATATTTCATTGCGTTGACCATAGACCCGGTGAGAACGAATGTAGCCTGATTCTCAACGCCACGGTTATCCCTAAGTATATTCTCAAAAATAGAAAACAGGCTTTCATAGTCCTTGATTTTCATAAGGTTCTGAAAGTCATCCAACACTACGTAATACGGCATCTGGCGATTCCAGGCAATTCTTCCCGGCAATGAGAGCATCTTCTCCACATCATTGGAATCAAGCTCCCAATTAAGAGAAACAACTTCTTCACTATCAGAAGCAAATCTTTCAGGGTCGAATACAAAATGAGTCCCGTCAAGATACTCCGAGATAATCGAGCTATACTCCTGCTGTGTCGTGGAAACAAGCCTTATCACAGCGGCACCGAATCTGAGAAGAAACTGGTCCAGCGTCCTGACATTGTACAATTCAAGTTCCGCCACCATAAACGGCTTGCCCTTGAGACGCATATTGAAGAAAGCCTGCTGTATCAATGACCTCTTGCCAGACTTCGGAGGTTCATACATAACAACGTGCTCTCCGGCTTCGAGAAGATTGGTCAAGGTATTGCATTCGGTCTTTCTGCCGACAAACGTCTTGCCGGTCACAAATTTATCATAAACAAACGAGCTATCCATTTCATTTGACTTTGTTAAAATGCAATTGCATAATCCTACAAAGATAGTATTTTAATGACGTATACACAACAAAAATGTTTTACTCAAACTCTCATAGGACACAAAACAGGAAGTTGGAGACACAAACAGTCCAGAAAAAATATAACCTGACAAAAACAGGAAAGTGTCTGATTTTCTTATTATCTTTGTAAGATATTGATGAGATATTGAACTTTTTGTTATTTGAAATGGAAGAAACTAATAGTACAGAAAAACCGGCAAATGCAAAAAATGCCGGAAAAATCGTGAAAATCATTTTAAAAGTGATTCTGTGGGCAGCCGGTATATGGGCAGCCATTCTTGTAATCCTGCAGATTGTATTATCGTCTCCATTGCTCACCAATCTCGTTGAAAAATATTCCAAGGAGTACATTGACGGAGATATTTCATTCGGAAAGGTTTCAGTATCAATGTTCAGGCAGTTCCCAAATGTGGCCCTGACCCTCGAAGACTTTTCTATAACATACCCGTCAGAAAGATATGAGAGTTCAGCAAAAACCGGGGCACAAGGCTATCTCATAAAAGCCGGATGCGGTACGGAATCAGACACACTTGCGAGATTCAAGCGGTTCACTGTCGGACTTGATATACCCGCACTGCTTACGGGAAGGATAAGCATACCTCAACTAAGCCTCATCCATCCTGGAATCTTCATACACAATTATGCTGACGGGCGTTCCAACCTTGAAACACTCATAATTGATGATAGTGTACAAGAAGAGGATAGCAGTTCCAATGGTATTCCTGATATGAAAATCGGAAAAGTCACGTTGGACTGTCACCCTCACGTCGTCTTCACCGACAGCAAGGACTCCATATTCACTGTAATAGACTTCAAGAAGCTGGATTTTGACGGAAAGATAGATACCAGAAATATATCCAGAACCAAACTTGCATTCTCACTTGACAGTATGTTTATTGCAGGAAGGGTCGCAACAGACACTGTTGCTCTCGGTATGGACAGGGTGTATATACACGAACACGACAAACATATCGACTTGTCAGCCCAAGCAAAGACTTTTGTAGGCACACGGGCACTTGGTAGGATAACCATTCCTATCGCACTGAATGCCGGCATCACATTCCCGGAAGACACAATACCGGCAGTCTCCGTAGAACATTTCAACCTCTCTGTAGCATCGCTTCCGATTAAAGGTAATGCACACCTGAGATTCAACAACGGCTCCACATACATAAGCAGCAGCGTGAATATCACAGACTGCCACCTTGATGATATGCTGAAAGATCTCGTGAGTTACTTTGCTCCAGAGGCCGACAAAATCAGCACAGATGCAGTACTTTCAATGACAGGAAAATGCGAGGGAGAATATATCCACTCCACCGGAAAGTTTCCTCCTTTTGAATTCAATATAAAAGTGCCTGAAGCTGAAATTTCACACTCAGACTTCAAAAAAACACTCAAATTTGAGATTGATGCAGGGGCGGTACTCGACAAGAAAGGAAGGATAAACGCAAAAGTTCGCAAGGCTGGTGCAGCAACTTCCGGACTTTCGCTGACTGCAGACGGAAAAATATACGATATTCTCTCAAGCGATCCGACACTGCGTATCAACGCCAATATGACTGCTGTACTGGATTCGATTGCAGCCGCATTCATTCCAGATTCTCTTGGAACAACAGCTACCGGAACTTTGGAAGCCGGCATAAACGGTTCAGCCAAATTGTCGCAGCTTGATATATACAATTTCGGGAAAGCCGAACTTACAGGCCAACTTAAATGCAGAAAGTTCAAATTCGACTCACCTTCAGACAGTATCAATCTTTTTGTGGACAAGATGAACCTGAAACTCGGACCGGAAACAATAAAGTCGGACAAGGGCAAGCTCAAACTTCTGTCATTGTCCGGAGATATTGACAGTCTGTATGC
>Tibetan_p1__coassemble_1203_pt1 | contig 11455 bp, 11 predicted proteins | sample Tibetan_p1__metabat2_high_PE_033 | metagenome-assembled genome bin Tibetan_p1
GGCATAAGTGCCGGCCTTAGGTTTTTAAAGTAAATGAAGTGTTTCCTGACAGATAAAAATCGGTCAGGAAACACAATAAAATAAATAATTGGTATGGGAAGAGCATTCGAATTCCGTAAAGAAAGAAAATTCAAAAGATGGGGCCATATGGCTCGTGTATTTACGAAAATAGGCAAGGAAATCACCATCGCTGTAAAACAGGGAGGACCTGATGTTACTGGTAACCCGAGACTTAGGGCTTTGATCCAGACTGCAAGAAGCGAAAATATGCCTAAAGACAACATCGAAAGAGCTATAAAGAGAGCAAGCGACAAAGATCAGAGTGATTACAAGGAGGTAGTATTCGAAGGATATGGTCCTCACGGAATTGCAGTGCTCGTTGAAGCTGCTACTGACAACAACAACCGTACTGTAGCTAACGTCAGGTCATATTTCACTAAAAGCGGCGGTTCACTCGGAACATCAGGAAGTGTCGACTATATGTTTGACAGAAAATGTATGTTCAGGATGAAGAGCGAAAAGCCTTACGATCTTGAGGAACTCGAGCTTGAAATGATTGACTATGGCGTTGAAGAGATTTTCGAGGAGGAGAATGAAGACGAGCAGATGGAAATTGTAATCTACGGAGAATTCACTGCTTTCAACTCTATCCAGAAATACATCGAGGACAATGGCTATGAGCTTGTATCAGCTGAGTTTACAAGACTTCCTAACGTGGAGTTGAAAGAACTCGAAGGGGAAGACAAGGCTGACATTGAGAAGCTCATCGAAAGAATCGAGGAAGACGATGATGTCCAGAATGTTTACACTACAATGAAACCGTAGTCAGAAGATTGAAAAAAGATATAAGGGGCTGAAGAAATTCACCCCTTTTTTATTTGTCCCGAGCAAAACAAAACGGGATAATACTCCGGACTTTTCAGTAAAAGCGATAAATGGAGCCATATTCATCCTCAGACGCAAGAAGGATAAAATGGTAAGCCATAGTTTTACAGCATTTTGCAACATAACAAACAGTATTTGGCGAATTTCACCACTGAAAGCTCTATTGTGGCGTAATTTGCTTATGCGTGGTGCGATTGATTATGGAGTTCAAAAAAAACAACTATATTTGCGCACTTCAAAATTAGATGCAACAAAACGAATATAAATTTATGAGCATCCAGACAGAAAAGATCAAAGAATTAGTTGAGCGCAGAGCCTCAGCCAGAATGGGAGGCGGACAAAAGAGAATAGACGCTCAGCACGCAAAAGGAAAATTTACTGCACGCGAGAGACTCGCGATGCTTCTTGACGAAGGCAGCTTCGAGGAATTTGATATGTTCGTTCAGCACCGCTGCACAAACTTCGGAATGGAAAAGACCAAGTTCGACGGTGATGGTGTCGTTACAGGACAAGGTACGATTGACGGTCGCCTTGTATATGTGTTCGCTCAGGACTTTACCGTATCGGGAGGTTCTATGTCGGAAACAATGGCACAGAAAATCTGCAAAGTAATGGATATGGCTGTCAGAAACGGTGCCCCTTGCATCGGTCTCAACGACTCAGGCGGAGCACGTATCCAAGAAGGTATCTGTTCACTTGCCGGCTTCGGTGAGATTTTCGAAAGAAATATCCTCGCATCAGGTGTTGTTCCACAGATTTCAGGTATCTTCGGTCCTTGTGCAGGTGGTGCAGTATATTCCCCTGCCCTGACTGACTTCAACATTATGATTAAGAATACATCATATATGTTCCTCACAGGTCCTGGCGTTGTCAAGACAGTTACCGGTGAAAGCGTTAGCCAGGAAGACTTGGGCGGTGCAAGCGTACACGCAACAAAGAGCGGTGTTGCGCACTTTGCAGCAGAGAACGAGACTGAAGGAATCCAGACTATCAAGGACCTTCTCAGTTTCATTCCTTCAAACAACCGCGAGCAGGCTCCTTTCGTACCAACAAACGACCCTGCAGGACGTGTAGACGATGCACTGAATGACATCATTCCGGACAGTCCGAACAAACCTTACGATATGTATCAGGTTATAGGAAGCATCATCGACGACGGAAGATTCTTCGAAATTCACAAGAACTACGCAAAGAATATCATCATAGGATTCGCCCATATGAACGGCCGATCTGTAGGTATTGTAGCAAACCAGCCTAAAATTCTTGCAGGTGTACTTGACATCAATGCTTCAAGAAAGGCTGCACGTTTTGTCAGATTCTGTGATGCGTTCAACATCCCTATCGTTACACTCGTAGACGTTCCAGGCTTCCTTTGCGGAACACAGCAGGAATATGGAGCAATCATATCACACGGTGCAAAACTCCTCTACGCTTATGGCGAGGCCACAGTACCTAAGGTTACAGTAACTCTGAGAAAATCGTATGGTGGAGCGCACATTACTATGAGCTGCAAACAGTTGCGCGGAGACATAAACTATGCTTGGCCATCAGCGAACATCGCAGTTATGGGAGCTGAAGGTGCTGTTGAGATTCTTTATTCCAAGGAAATCAAAGCAATCGAAGACCCTGCCAAGAAGGCTGAGGTTGCCGAGGCTAAGAAAAAAGAGTACAACGATTTGTTCTGCAACCCGTATAACGCTGCAAGCTACGGCTATATCGATGATGTAATCGAGCCTCGCAATACCCGTTTCCGTGTAATCAGAGCTCTCGAAGCCCTTGCTGACAAGAAACAGGAGAATCCTTATAAGAAACACGACAATCTTCCATTATAAAAAATAAGGTATGATTGGAAATTATCTATCAATTATTTTAGCAACATCAGCAAAAAGCGAAATGCTTGCCCAGAGAGATCCTCACGGCTTCATAATGACGCTGACTGCAGTAGCTGTTGTCTTCGGCGCACTCCTGTTGCTGTATATTGTCTTCGGTATCCTCGGAAAGTTCAATTCAGGGAAATTGAATCCGAAGAAAATGATGGCAAAAGCAACTCCAAAAAGCGGTCAGAAGATGAACGAGGAGACAGCTGCAGCTATTGCTATGGCTCTCAAGGATGAACTATCTGGAGAAGTCTATGCTGCTATAGGGATGGCTCTCACTGAGTATGTCGAGAGCACAGTACACGATCAGGAAAGTTATATCATCACAATCAAAAGAAAATAATTATGGAACGTACTTATATTATTAACGGCAACGAATACAAAGTTACAGTAAATTCTGTCGCAGGCTCAAACGCAAATGTTACAGTCAACGGCACAAACTATAATGTTGAGATAAAGGATGCCCCCATAGCATCTGCACCAGTACAGACAGCTCCTGTTGCAGCACCGGTTGCAGCCCCTGTTCAGGCCGCTCCTGCAACACCTGCACCAGCTCCGGCACCAAAACCTGCAGCTCAGTCAGCAGGCACCGGCAAAGCTGCCACTGCACCTCTGCCAGGAGTAATCATTGGCATCAAAGTGAATGTAGGCGATGTGGTAAAGGCAGGTCAGGAAGTTGCTGTTCTTGAAGCTATGAAGATGGAAAACTCTATCGAAGCACCTGTTGACGGTACTGTAACTGCAATCAATGTGTCAAAAGGCGACTCTGTACTTGAAGGTGCGCCAATTGTAACCATCCAGTAGTCAAAAAGGAGAATAAATGGAGACAGTAATCGAGAGTTTAAGAGAGTTCCTCAGCTTTACCGGCTTTGCCAATATGACTTGGCAGCATATTGTGATGATATGTATCGGCATATTCTTCATCACAGTAGCCATCAAGAAAGAATGGGAACCATTGCTCCTTATTCCTATCGGATTCGGTATGATCATAGGAAACATTCCGTTTCCTCCAGGTCTTAACATCGGAATATACGAACAGGGTTCAGTAATGAACATCCTTTATCAAGGAGTACAGCAAGGTTGGTATCCCCCTCTGATATTCCTTGGAATCGGTGCTATGACAGATTTCTCGGCTTTGATTTCCCAGCCGAGACTGATGCTCATCGGAGCCGCTGCACAGTTCGGAATATTCGGTGCATACATACTTGCAATGCATATGGGATTCACACCTGCAGAATCAGGCGCAATCGGTATAATTGGTGGAGCTGACGGTCCTACAGCTATATTCCTGTCGTCAAAACTTGCACCAGAACTGATGGGAGCAATCGCAGTTTCGGCATACTCATATATGGCACTTGTACCGGTAATACAAAGGCCTATAATGCTGATGCTGACATCAAAGAAAGAGCGTCTCATCCGTATGGCACCTCCACGTCCTGTAAGCCAGAAAGAGAAAATCATATTCCCTGTAGCCGGATTTATCCTCACTGCAATGATTGTTCCGTCTGGAATGCCGCTTCTCGGAATGCTTTTCTTCGGTAACTTGCTGAAAGAGAGTGGTGTAACAAGACGTCTTGCGGAAACAGCACGTGGCCCTCTCATTGATGTTGTAACAATACTTATTGGCGTGACTGTAGGATGCTCTACCCAGGCTGATGTATTCCTTTCAGGCAAATCAGTAAAGATTTTTGCACTCGGTCTCATATCATTCGTCATTGCAACAATCTGCGGTGTTCTTTTCGCGAAGTTTATGAATCTCTTCGCAAGAGAAGGTCACAAAGTCAACCCCCTGATTGGAAATGCGGGAGTATCCGCCGTACCCGACTCAGCCCGAGTTTCAGAAATTGTCGGCAGGGAGTTTGACAAGAACAACCACCTTCTGATGCACGCAATGGCACCTAACGTAGCAGGTGTAATCGGTTCCGCTGTAGCAGCAGGTATTCTACTGGGATTCCTCGGCTAAGTCTTCCAGATATTGGAATAACTATAGTCCTGAAGGATATACACGACAAGCAAAATTGACTTGATCAAAATTGCATATATAAAAGTGGCAGACACACAATTAAGTTGTCTGCCACTTTTTATATTTCATACACTATACCATTAGCATAAGCTGGTCACTAACTGCCCTCACCTATAATTGCTATACAGAAAAAATTGGAGTGGCTGTGCGACCACTCCAATTGACACTAACAACTTCTTATATCATGGCTTTATTCAAATGGTTGTTCAGTTTTATATCCGAATATACGGGATTCACATCCCCTTCTTTATTTACAATGCAAAGATACTATGTAAAACAGCAGCAGGCAATACCCAATAATCGGGTATTTGCAAATGGATAGAAGTAATCTGATAATCATTTTTAGGTATTGATGAACATTTGTGATTTATATATCTTTGCGCAGATTTAACCAACTATTCGGCAAAACGATGGAGCAAAAAAGTGAATACAGACCATTACAGAAAATGAGTGAGTTGATCGATGATAACAGCTTGCTACTGATGGTAATGAGCAGGTTCGGCATATCTCTGGGATTCGGAGACAAGACTGTAAAAGAAATTTGTGAGGCCCAGAACGTTGACTGCAGCACTTTTCTTGCTGTCGCTAATTTCGTCTCGGAAAAAGAGCCCGACATCGATGCTATTTCACTTGGCTCTCTGATAGACTATCTCAAGAGGGCACATACCTATTTTCTTGATTTTTATCTCCCACTTATAAGACGCAAGTTGATAGAAGCTATAGATTGCTCCGGTGCTGATGATGTTGCATTCCTCATACTCAAGTTTTATGATGCTTATGTGACAGAAGTACGCAGACATATGCAATATGAGAACAATGTAGTTTTCAAATATGTAGAAGGTCTTCTGAACGGTTCTCTGAATGAAAAATACACAATTTCAATCTTCGAATCACAACACAATCACATAGGCTCAAAACTCAAAGAATTGAAAGATATCGTAATACGGTATTATCCGGAGAAAGAGAATGATTTGCTGAATGCCGTTCTTTTCGACATAATCAATTGCGAACAGGATTTGAAATCCCATTGCAGGATGGAAGATCAGCTATTCGTACCGACTGTAGAGAAACTTGAGAAAAGCCTTCGCGATGGCGATACCTTCACGAAGAGCGAAGAAGTAGAGCTTACAGATGCCGATAAACTTGTTGCACTCAGCCAAAGGGAAAAAGAAATTATTTGCTGCGTAGCTAAAGGTCTGTCCAATAAAGAAATAGCAAATGAGTTGAATCTCTCCGTGCATACCGTAACGACACATCGCAGGAACATCAGTGCAAAACTGCAAATTCACACTCCTGCAGGCCTCACAATATTCGCAATAGCCAACAAATTAGTAAAGTTGTCTGATATCAAGATTACCTGAGGTGTTTCTCTTTCCCGCAAGGATGGAATATCGGATCCCCTATTGGAGAATCTGCTTAACAGTGCCCTATTCTAATTTGAACTCGGGTGTAAAATCGAATGTTATTTCACTCTGAACCAATCCATTGTACGTCCGAAAAGGCCTCTTTTATCAAGTGAGCCACGCACTTTCAGTACATCTCCTTCAACCTTCATCGAGCAATTATATGTCTTTCCATTGCCCGGATCATAGATGCTTCCACCTTTATACTCACCGCCATCTTTCTTCAATCCGCTGAGCATATTCAGTCCCAATACCTGACGGGTACGGAGCTTCGAGTCTGGATTATTGGCATCTTTTACAGGAGTACCGTCAGCCTCAGTAGGAGTCTCAAGCCAGACAATCTTACCATTGAAGAACTCTCCGTCTTTATATACCTCGACAATTGCCGTACCATCTTCGAGTTTCCATTTTCCTACAACATCCTGCGCAAACACCGCTGAAAGAGAAACCAGCATAAACAATATGCTTACAAGAATTTTTTTCATATTAATTTGATTTTAATTTTGATTGACATTTGATTTAATTTCCAGTAATATAATAGGATTAATAAGGTTGTATACGGGACAGGCAGAATTGGCCAGTAACGTAGAAAAAATCCTCTCAACTATAATTGGTTCCTGAACAGACGCACTTCCAGACTCCTACAACTGTCTTTTCAAATTTTTCCGTGGTCAGACTCAAAGGCTCCTCATATTTATTCAGCATAGCAACAGAACACGAATGAAAGATGAAAATCGTACAAAACAAAAGGATTAGTGCTTTAAGTTTCATATCAAATAGTATTGAGCATTTCCGAATACCGTGCAAAGCACAAATATAGCCAAAGTCGAGAGCAGAGGCAAATAGCATTTGACTATGCCGAGACCAAAGCGTTTATATGTGCAAAGCACAAATATATACATTTTACAGAAAATAATAACCATCATACAGCATAAATACTTAACTGACAGTCAAGCGTGATATTCATCCGTATTGAAACGCGCAAATTGGAATCATCCATTAAACGGTTCGATATTGCGTGTACGGAAAGACTCCTTCGCCTTACGGACATAAAGCCTCATTATAATCTGCGGCAGAGAAGAAGATTCAAGGTACTCTCTGGTCTTTACCGGCATCTTTGCCAATGCTGTGGCAAGAAACCAAGCTACTGCCATATTCACATAATACGGAACTTCTCCATTCACTACCCCCATTCCTGTATGCAAACATTCGGAATCAACTTGCTTTGCAGGAATATAAGAAGACTTGACACATTCCGTATTAACAGAATCCAGCCACGCACATACCTTCGGAAAATATTCATCATCAAGCAGATAACACATTGACATTATTACTGCAAAACGAAGTTCAAACTCTCTGTCCGACTGTCGGAATCTACCGAGAAACTCCCACAGGCGAGCTTTATCCTTTCCCCATTTGGCATCAGCACAAAAAGTATCACATACGCCCCAATTGTCGATTGCGGGAATAAAATCAAGTAGAAGCTTCTCACGGACATCCCAGGATACCTTCACAGCATTGATCATCAATCCCCAAACTACAAGTTCCTCATAACACAGAGAAAAAGGCTCAGAATCGTGGGTTGTCTTGAATCTGCGAATCACATCAATAGCATCTTCACGCTTGGAGAGCTGTTTTGCGAGCGCCTTCATATCGGGGACGTGGACTCCAAGTATTTCGCGTCCCCTGACAGGGTTGATTACCCTTATATGACCATTTCTATATCTCTGATCACTAACAAACCTTTCAGGAACAAGGTCTGCAAGCATTTTCCTTATCAACATTGACTCAAAATCATTCTGTTAGACAAACTTTGCCGGAAGGAATAAAACAACAGGCTGCTTCATCACTCCCTCCGGCACATAAACTTACATATAAGCGGTTGGGGATAACCGCATATGAAAACAATAGACTATTCAAGTAAAAAGGCTATTCAGGTAAAATACGGTCAGGGTCGTACTGACGCACCTTGAACTCACCACTCAGAACACCATAGCCGTTCTCTGCGAGAGACTGAAGTTCATTCTCTCCTGCATATACAACTACAGGAGCAATGAAGCCAACCCTCCTCGCAATCTCCCCGGTAATTCCCTCATTGTTGGCAATACCGCCAGTTAAAATTATGCAGTCAACCTGACCACATACATCCGTAGAGAAATAACCGATATATTTTGCTACACTTGCACAATATCCCTTGAGGAAGACAGCTGCCTGCTGATCACCGTTTTGCGCCATCGAATCGATAACTCTGAAATCCTTAGTACCGAAATATGACATCGCACCTCCTTCACCTACAAGCATCTTCTTGATTTGGGATTTAGTATATTTTCCGGAGAAGCACATTTCCACCAATGGGAACGCAGGTACAGTACCGGTACGTTCCGGTGTTATAGGACCGTCACCTCCTAACGAATCTGTGGTATCGATAACAAGACCATTGCGGTGAAGGGAAACGGAAGTACCTCCGCCTAGATGAGCAACGATGACAGTAACATCTTTATTAGTAAGACCCTTGGACTTGGCATATCTGCGCACAACAGCACGCGAGTTCAAAGCGTGAAACAAAGTACGTCTTTTAAACTCAGGACGACCGCCGATTTTCAGTTCAGGAAGCATCTCGTCAGCCATCGGCGGATCTGCAATATAAGCTTTGCAAATCCTACAGTCACCTTCAGACTCACGTATTCTGTTGATCTGCTCTGCTATATCATAAGCAATTATAGCACTCAGATTGCAGGCGTGAACACCATCCCTGCCGGTACGCAAAGTGTCACACATAGCACGATTGACTTCATAAACACCTGTCAAAACAGGAGTTACGAGACCGCCTCTTGCCATTACGATATCTATTGATTCAGGAGCTATGCCTTTTTCTGACAAAAAGTCTGTGATGGCATCACGACTTTCAAGGTCGAGATCCATCACAGACTCATATTTTGCAAGAACGGCCTGATCCAATGTGATATTCTGTTCGAAAGCTTTCTGCCCATCGTCATATAGAGCGATTTTGGTAGAAGTCGAACCGGTATTGATTACTAGTACCCTGCCTTTCATTATGTAGTTGTGTTATTTTGCCGATATAGCGGCTATTGCAATTGAATTGAGTTTGGTATCTATGCTGTCGGCGCGGCTTGAGAGGACGCAAGGAACTTTCGCTCCAACCATCATTCCAGCCTGTTTCACACCGGAAGCCAGCTTTGAGTTTGTCTTGTAGAAGACATTGGCAGACTCTATGTTCGGAAAGAGCAGACAATCTGCATCACCTCCAACAGGAGTAACAAGTCCCTTGATTTCACACGACTCCTTGTCAACAGCAACATCAAGAGCGAGAGGACCGTCAGCTATACACCCTTTAATCTGTCCCCTGTCTACCATCTTGGCAAGTTGCGCAGCTTCCATACAAGCCGGCATACTTGTGAGCATCTGTTCTGAAGCTGCTATAATTGCAACTTTCGGAAGATCTATGCCGATTGCGTGAGCTGTCTTGACCAGATGCCCCATTATAATCTGCTTTTGCTTGAAGTCCGGAGCCGGAATCACGGCAACGTCTCCGAGAATAAGAAGTTTGTGATAATTAGGATTCTCAAGGACACACACGTGAGTCAAAGTTCCCTTAGGAGGAAGCAGACCCGTATCTTTGTTGAGAATGGCCCTGAGGAACTTATCTGTAGAGCACAAGCCTTTCATAAGTATATCACCCTTGCCCTCACGCACCATATCGACAGCCTGGGCTACAGCCTTCAGTTCTATCGGGTTGTGAACAATTTCAAACTTTGAAAAAGCTATACCCTCATCCGAACATACTTTGTGGATAAGATTCTCATCACCTACGAGAGTAACGTCCACAAGTCCAAGATCAACTGCCCTGGACGCCGCAGCAACCGTGTGATTGTCAACGCCCCAGGCAGCTATCATTCTTTTCTTTGCTCCCCTTCCGGAGAGTTCGGACAAAATTTGCGAAAAACTGGTAAGCACAGTAATATCCCGTTATGTTATTCGTCCTCGTTCATTACAATGTGCATTGTATCCTGAGCAATCATCAACTCTTCATTTGTAGTGATAACTGCAACCTTTACCTTGGAGTCAGGAAGTGAAATCATAACATCCTTTCCAGTCTCAACATTTGCCTCATAATCGAACTTCAGACCCAGATAAGTAAGGTTTTCACACACTCTCCTGCGAAGTCGGCTGTTATTCTCACCTATACCACCTGTAAATACAATCAGGTCGACACCGTTCATAGCAGCAGCGTACGCTCCTATATACTTGGTTATGTCATAAGTAAGTTTCTTGAGTGTAAGCTTAGCCTTGGCATCACCGGCATTGGCAGCTTCATTCAAATCACGTGCATCCGAAGAAACGCACGAAAGGCCAAGGAAACCACTCTTCTTGTTCAGAACCTTGCTCATTTCTTCAGCGCTCAAACCTTCCCTTTCCTGTATGAAAGTCACGACATCCGGATCCACATTACCTGAACGGGTTCCCATAATAAGTCCCTCAAGCGGAGTGAATCCCATTGAAGTATCGATGGACTTGCCGTTTGCAACTGCCGTAATCGAACTTCCGTTACCCAAATGGCAAGTGATAATCTTGGAGTAGTTCAAGTCAAGACCTGCAAATTTGGCACCCTTTGCCGATACATATTTGTGGCTTGTACCGTGGAAACCATATCTGCGAATACGATATTTCTCATAATACTCGTAAGGCAATGCATACATATATGCGTAAGCAGGCATACTCTGGTGAAATGCAGTATCAAAGACTCCGACCTGTGGAACTGTAGGAAGAACTTCCGATACAGCCTTAATACCCAAAAGGTTAGCCGGATTATGCAGCGGAGCCAGGTCGGAACATTTTTCAATCTGACTGATCACCTCATCCGTAATAAGCTGGCTGCAGAAGAATTCCTCCGCTCCGTGCACGACACGATGTCCCACTGCCTCAATATCCTCAAGCGTAGTAAGAATTCCGTGTTCCTTGTCTGTAAGAGCCTCAAGAACAGCCTTGATACCGACCGTATGATTAGGAATAGGCATCTCTTTCACAACCTTTTCCTTGCCTATAGCCTGATGCTTGATACAACCGGCTTCCATTCCGATTCTCTCTACCAGACCTTTGGCGAGAAGGTCATACACATCATCACCCTTCATATCAAGCAACTGATACTTGAGTGAAGAACTTCCGCAATTTACGACTAAGATTATCATAGTTTATTATTTAAAATAACATATTATATGTTCATTTGTGTATTTGATTTCAATCTATCA